>Ga0214545_1003701_pt1 | contig 29000 bp, 24 predicted proteins | sample CNSS4metaG_FD_160064 | JGI IMG/M metagenome (GOLD analysis project Ga0214545, IMG submission 160064) | Root nodule microbial communities from cowpea collected in UCLA plant growth center, Los Angeles, California, USA - CNSS4 | ecosystem: Host-associated > Plants > Roots > Nodule | place: USA... | reverse complement strand
TATATATATATATATATATATATATATATATATTAGTAAAAAACATTATGAGTCTTCATTTAATTATGGTGGTCGGATTCTTACCTCACAATATAGTAGATTACTTCCAGATACTGTGAAGGCATTGATGTGTCTCCAAGACTGGTTATGGACCACATGGAAGGTAATAAAATTAACATTTTTACTTAGATATTTTAATTAAGTGATTGTTAGAAATTTTTAATGAATTTCTTGTCTTCAAGCTCTTCTAGATTAAAATTGGATAACATGAAACTTTATACAATGTTGCAAGAGGTGAACATTGATGAAGTTAGTAATTTCTTTAATATTTCATTCAAAAATAAACTACAATATAAATTGTTAGTGATTTTTTATTTGTTTATTTTTCAAGAATCAATCGGAGAAAGGGGACTTGTAGATCCAAGCACTAATTATGGTTAAATATTTGTTTTTGTAAATATTTTTGTAAATACCCGTGGATACCCGCAAATATGAAAAAAATAGGCGGGTACCCGCATAACGGATACCCGACGGATATGGATACGGGTACGGGACGAATATTTATCCAGCGGGTAGGGTACGGGGGAATTACTACCCGTACCATACCCGTCCCGTTGACATCCCTAGTTATCGTAATAAAGGATTAATATATGAAATAACATAAAATATAAAATAATGTAATTTCGTAATTCAAATTAAAAAAAAAATTATTATAAAAATGTAGCTAATATCTAGAATAAAATTATTAATGGTAACATAATTCAACCTGGAGCAGGTTAGCTCGTAGACCAAATTTTCAATTGAGCCAATCAAATACATTTTTTATTTCATCATCAATCCGAACTAATCCAATTAATAATTCCTGTTTCCATCGGTTAAATCAGATCAGGCTTCACAATTATGCTATTTCTATTTTGAAATAGTTGTAACTTCCATTTCGTTTTACATTATTTTTTTTTGCGAGTAGATTAATCAAGAGTTTATTAGACATGTTTTATTTATACGACCCTTGCATTAATAATATTTGAGATATAAAAAAACCAACCTAGTGATCTAAAAATTGCAGGAAAGAAGTGTGTCATCATGAGGTAAAAAGGGGTGGAAAACGGAGCTTGAACTTGTAATACTTGATGACCAAAATGTTGATGGAGATTGAGGAATGATCTATTTATAAAATATTCTTGGACGCTTAAGTTAATAAAAAGTGTATGAGTTTTTGAGTAAGAAAATTGAATAAGTACTCCGTGTGCCTTACAAATAAGGTTTAAATAATTAGAGATATAATTAGTTGTTTAGTACTTGAATATCATACCTGAGTTATCAGTCTCTATAAGAGTTGTTCGGATTTTATGTGGATATTATTACATTGTTAAATATTTTACAAATAAAGTGTAAGTGGATCGATTTGTTGCATGGACAAGTTTGAGTGTTTGTCAAGTATGAGTTTGAGTAATTAGTTTTGAGGTTGCTTTTTCACAACCATCTCTTGAGGTTGATGTTTTGTGACTTTCATGGGGCCACTTTTCAGTATGATGTATTGCATAACAGTGTGATTTCCGATGTGTATTAATGAAGATTTTCATCTTTAATTATGTGTTATTTCTCTTCACGAGACGTTATGTCACTGTGGCGAATAACGTTTCAAATTTTTGTGCTACATTACCTTAAGACACAATGCCTGAGTATCTTATCACTGCTACTGACATCGTTCCAACCTCGTTTTACTTTTCTATCTTTCATAAGCTTTTAGTGTTTTTCCTTCTCCATTGTTGTCATTAATGTTTAGATACATCCCTAATGGCTTTTTTTTTTTTATTCCAACGAGAATAAATAGTTTTCTAATAAGTATAGAGGTTGTTGCAATTGGAGATCAGTATTATTACAATTGTAGATTAATTATCGGGTTAAATATGTTTTTTCTCTAAACTCTCACTAAAAATTAAAATTAGTCATTTTACAAAACTTTGATCTAATTTAGTCTCTCAACTTTAAAAATATGTGAATTTAGTTCTTTTAACCAAAGTTTTTAAAGTTTAGTTGACATTTCAAACGTATTTCATGGTAGTATTTGAGTTCTTTTTTTTATACTCTTTGACATACTTTCTATTTCAATATTAACTGAGAAACGTGTTTGAAACATCAAATAAACTTAACAACATCTAGTTAAAAGGACTAAATCTATGCATTTTTAAATATGAAAGACTAAATTGGTTCAAAATTTCAAAAAGAAACTAATTTCATTTTTCAATAAAAATTAAGGGACTTAAAACATATTTAACCCTTAATTATCCCAAACATTATCCACTATCCCCTTGTCCATTCTTTTCCATCTTACTAAGAATACCCACCTATATGCTAAACGAGAAAAAACGTGGTTGAAAGAATAATTTATTAAAAATAATCATTAATTTTTTTAATATATAATAATAATAAATAGAACCAATAAATATTTTGCAACCGATTACAAAATTAGTCAAAAGCATGATCTTGTAGAGTGACAATACAGAAACATATGGAAGTTGTGAGAGATACACGTTACAATGAAAAACTTTATTTCGATTAGTGATGGATCTTGATCAAAAGTGTTGGAGGGACCAAAATAATATAATTTTGAGATCATTATATTCAATCATTAATATAATGCTTCAGAAAATGACTTCTTTAACCGAACAATTTGATCATTAGTATAATGCATCAAAATATGTGAAGAAGTAGAATTTATCTTGTTTTCATCAATACTTTTCTTTTTATCACTTCTAAACAATGAATTTATTCTTTTATTATTTATCAATATACTTTTTTTTGTAAAAAATATTAAAAAATAATTTATCATAATCAAATAAAAAATTGAGATATGAAATTATTAAAAGAAAAATATATTATAGTTAAGTCACACTTAAAAATTGGTTATGAAAAAAACATAATACATTATTTATTTTTCTTCTATATTCATAAAAAATAAATATACAAAAAATTCATGAGATAAAAAATAATGTTTTTATTATCAAGTAAGACAAGAGACAAGTAAGGAAGAGGATAAATGAGAAATGAGAGCAAAAATAATGAGGTTGTGTCTAATTTTTTTTTTCTTCAAAAAGAAAAAAGAAAACACATGAGAGTGAGAGATTATTACAATTTGTTAAAAATTAAAAAGACAACGACAAGGAAAATAAAAATTATATTAATACGTATTTGGTTTAATTACTCTTTTAATTCATGTTTTCATTTAAAAATATTAAGTTGATCCTCGAATCTTTTAGTCTCAATTTGGTCTCAATTTTTGAAAAACTTATGTAATTTGGTTTTCTAGGATAAATTTCGTTAAATTTATTGAAACGGATGAATTATTTTTTCATTAAAATTGAAACTCTTAATATGTATGGTTTACTTTGTTGGTGTAATTAACATAATCCTAATGTTAATCTTTGTACAAAACAAGGACAAAAAAAGAAATTAAACCTAAATATTTTTATTTTTTATTATATTGAATTTTATGTTTTATTATCTATTAACATTAAATGTTGTGCTTTATAAAAGAAATAAAAAGATACACAATTTAATTTTCATCAATTCCTAAAATACATTATCTACAATTTTAAAAAATTAACAAATTTCAAAATATATATATATATATATATATATATATATATATATATATAATTAAAAAAAAATCAAAATTTGGGGGCATAGCCCCTCCCTGCCCCTAAGAAGATTCATCCTTGATTTTGATCATCTTTCGTTGTTTTGATAACATTATACTTAAACATGTTTTTTAGTTACTTGTACTAAATATTTTAATCTTTGTAAAAATATTTATTATATGGAAAGTATTGGAGTATAAGATTATCAAGAAGGGAACTATTATCTCCTAGTGAGAAGATTTTGAGTTTCAAATTAAAAGAGAGACAATATTCATCAATAAAACATTTGTACTAGTCCAGAGGATTATATCGGTGCTGAACTGAGGTGATAGTTAAAAGAATTTGGTTGGGCGAGATGGAAGATTTTTGGTAGATAGCAGATCATGGTACAACCGAGGAGGAAAGTAGCAAATAAAGTGTGTTCGGTGTTTGGGGGGATTTAGAGGACTATTAAAGGTTGTTATTATATTTATAGATATTTTAGGGGAAAAAGATAATGGATTATTAAAAGTTGTTATTATTAGAGATATTTTAGGGGACAAAAGATAATTTTATTTTGTATTATCTATAGAATCTAGTATATGTAACTGATTGTTCTATAAATAAGAGTTTTACTCCCATGGTCAAGGGATGAAGATTTTTTTGACCTAAATAAGTCTTAAACACTTTCTTTTTGTTTTGGTGGAGAATTATCTAGCATTTTTCTTAACCAGAACATTGGCGCCCACCGTGGGGCCCGGTAAAACTTGATCCTGACCCCACTTAAAGAACGAGCAGGAAGAGAGAGAGCTGAGGATGAATAGAGGTAGAGGTGCGGCACGTGAAGGTCTGACTAGGCAACAGATAATGCAGAGTATCTTGGAGCTGCAACGACAAAATGAGGAGATCAAACTGAAAGCGGAAGCTGATCAAATTCAGTTGGAGAAGGAGAGGGAAGAAACTCATAAGAAAGCCGAGGAAGATCTGCAGATTCTTCGAGAAGAGGCTCTAGGTGAGAGGGAGCGACTACGTAAAGAAGCTGAAGAAACACACCGACGATTAGAAGACGCACTTCTACAACATGAACAACTACGGAAGGCAAACGAGGAGATGCAAAACAGACTAGATGCCACCCAGATTGGTTACTGATACTCCAGTCGGTTAAATCCCGAGGTCAACGACGCCAATCCTCTGTCAAATACGATCATGGAGGAACCGATTCCCCAGAATTTCGTGATCCCAAAGATCACACCCTTCACGGGAAGCTCTGACCCAGAGTTACATTTAAAAGTGTTTCAGGCTCGGATGCTGATATCTGGCGGAAACGACGCAATACGTAGTAAAATGTTTGTGGGCATGCTAACCGAAATTGCTCTTGAGTGGTTCAACACTATTCTGAGCTCCACAATCAACTCGTTCGCCGAATTCAAACGTGCTTTCCTGGAAAGATTTTCGGCTAATAAGGCCAAACTAGTAGAGATGGCGGACATGTTTAACATACAACAGTATGTTGAGGAATCATTAAAACAGTTTCTCAATCGCTTCACTAATATTAGCATGAGAGTGGTCGATCATAATGAGGGTTTACTTGTAAAAGCCTTTGTGAAGGGGCTCCGTGCTAGTTCTTTCGGCGAATCCTTATATAGGATCCCTCCGAAGACCTTAATGGAGATAAGGCAAAGAGCAGCAGTGGAGATAGAGACTGAAGAGGCCATGCGTCACAAAAAAGCAGGAGATAAGAGGACATTGACCAACACCAAGGGTGAACGAGATGTTAAAACCTTTCGAAGAGAAAGGACCCTTCCTCGGACTAGGACGGATCGCCGGTTCGTCCCTTACGTAGCACAACAAAGGACCGAGTATCGTCGAACTCGAAGAATCCCCGATTTTAGATTGACTCTGGCCGAAATATTAGAAGATGCATAAATATCTAAACATTTGCGTTATCCCAATAACACAGGGAGGACACTCGGGAGCAGACCGAACACTTGGTGTAAATTTCATCAGACAAGAGGTCACGATACCAATTCGTGTTATGCTTTAAATAACCAGCTCTCCGTGTTAGCAGATGGGGGACTCATGGGGAAATACATAAAAGCAAATGTAGATGTAGAGCCATCTGGAACTCATTCGGTTCCCGATTTGCATGAAACACCTGTCCTGGGGGATTTCAATACAATAGCAGGAGGTTTCGCGGGAGGTGGACAGACCAGCTCGGCTTGGAAAAGATATGTAAGAAGTATCATGACCGCGGCCAAAATCGAAAGACCGAAGAAAGTTCCGGACATTGTGTTTTCAAGCGAAGACCTAAAAGGAGTAGTCCCACATGAAGATGATCCTATAGTATTATCTGTTATCATGATGGGAAGGAATGTTCATAGAGTACTGATCGATCAAGGTAGTTCAGCAGATGTGATGTTCTAGAACACCTTTGTAGGGCTGCAAATACCGATAGATCAATTACGGCCTTTTGATGGAGTACTTGTTGGTTTCTCGGGAGATCAGGTGGAAGTTAAAGGGTGTGTTGATCTTAGAACAACGTTTAGAGAAAAAGAAGATGCAAAAACTATATTCATATGCTATATAGTTGTTAATGCGCCTTCATCATATAACATGCTATTAGGAAGGCCTTCTATCAATAAATTGGGGGCCGTGATATTAGGGGTGGGCATGGATTGGATTTTTAATGATCCAATCCACATCCATTTTAGATCTAAATAATTAGATTAAATTTTAGACCCAAATCCATTTTTTTAGCAAAAGTAGTTTGGATTTTTTTAAAATCCATATCCAAATATTTGGATCAAGATTTAAATCCAATCCAAATATTTGGATAGAGCTCAAAATCCAGAATCCATTTTTTTTATAAAATAAATTTAAATTGAATTTTTTAAAACTTGTATCCTTAAGGCCTGGATGCCCCGGATGGGCCTGACGACCTGGACGGGCCCGATGACCAAGACGACCCAAACGGGCCCGACAACCCGAACGGGCTCGACGACCTAGACGGGCCGGACAACCCGGACGGGCCCGACAACACGAACAGGCTCGACAACGCGAACAGGCTGGATGACCCAAATGGGCCCAATGACCCGGACGAACCAGACGACTCGGACGAACCCATCCAAACAGTCAGGCCCAATCAGGTAGTCGGGCATGTTTGAGTCGTCAGGCTCGTCAAGGTCATCGAGCCCATCCAGGTCGTCGGGCATGTCCGGGTCGTCAGGCCAGTTAGGTCGTCGGGCCCGTCCGGGTCGTAGGGCTCGTCCAGGACGTCGAGCCCGTTTGGGTCGTAGAGCACGTCTGTGTCGACGCGCCCGTTCGTGTAATCATGCCATCTGGGTCGCAAGGCCCGTGTAGGTCGTCAGGCTCGTCTAGGTCGTCGGGCCCGTCTGAGTCGTCCGAGTCGTCAAGTATGCTTGGATCATCGGGCCCATCCGGGTCGTCAGGCTCGTTCGTGTCGTCGTGCCCATCCGGGTCGTAAGGCCCGTGTAGGTCGTCAGACCCGTCCGGGTCATTTGGCCTGTCCGGGTCGCCGAGCCCGTCCAGGTCATCCGCCCCATCCAGGTCTTCAGGCCCGTTCGGGTCGTTGGGCTCGTCTAGGTCTTTGGGCTTGCCTGACTCGTTCGGGTCTTTGGGTTGCCTGACCTGTTTTCGTTATTGGTCCTGCCTGGTCCGTTCGGGTCCGCGTGACCTTGTCGAGTCTTCGGGCCTACCTTACCCGTTCGATTCTTCGAGTCTGCCTGACTCGTTCGGGTCATCAGGCCTGCCTGACCTGTTCGGGTCTTTGGGCCTGCCTGATACGTTCGGTTCTTTGAGCCCGCTTGACCCATTCGGGTCATCGGGCCCGCTTGGCCCGTTCGGATCTTCGGGCCCACCTGGCTCATCAGGTTATTGGGCCCGCCTGCCCTGTTCGGATCATCGGGCTCACTTGAATTTTTCAGATCGTTGGGCTCGATTGACTCGTTCAATTTGTCGGGCCCGCCTAGCCCGTTCATATCTTTAGGCCTACCCAAGCTCTTATGATCTTCGGGCCTGCCCGATCCGTATAGGTCGTCGAGCAAGGCCTGTCCATGTCTTAATTTAGCATACTCCATCTCAACCTTTAGTCTAACCCAACTAAAAATTTAAATTGAAAATTTGGATTGGATATTTTGGATTATCCATATTTAAAAATATTGATTTATAAAATGGATATCCAATCCATAAAATATATAAAATGTAGATTAGATTGAAATCCAGATCCATTAAATGGATTTTAAATGGATTGGATTTTTAATAAAATGGATTATAAATGGATTGGATTAGAGCAAAAGTGGATTGGATCAATAAAATTAGATTTTTTGCCCACCCCTACGTGATATATACATTTCATCTGAAGATGAAGTTTCCTACCGATGATGGGAAAATAGTCACTTTATCAATAAATCAAGAAGTGGCTCGCAAATGTTACGAAGACAGTCTCAGGACAAGAAGGAAGGTAGCGTATTCAGTTAGCACAGTGGAAGTAGTTGTGGATCCCGAGTTAGATCCAAGATTAGTACATTCCGAAAGAAGACCTCAGCCCGTGAGAGAGATAAAAGAAATATTCATAGAAGGCAAGAAATTAAGGATTGGAGGGGATTTGAATCTGGAACAGGAGCAACAAATTGTACAAGTGTTGAAGAATAACCTTTCTTCATTCACTTGGAGTGTAGCAGATATGACGGGAATAGATCCTGATTTTTTATGTCATAAACTCAACATCAATGCTTCGGCTAAACCTAAAGCCTAAAGACGTAGACGGTTGAGCGGGGATCGAGCTCAGGCCGCCGCCGAAGAGGTACGTAAACTATTGGAAGCAACTCATATAAGGGAAATACAGTATCCGACTTGGTTAGCAAATGTGGTGATGGTAAAAAAGGCTAATGGTAATTAGAGAATGTGTGTTGACTTCACTAACCTAAACAATGCATGCACAAAGGATTCTTATCCTTTACCTAATATAGATGCGTTGGTTGATAGTGCATCGGGTTGTGCTTTGCTAAGTTTTTTGGATGCTTATTCAGGTTATAACCAGATAAAAATGCATTCATTAGATGGAGATAAGACAACATTCATGGGAGGAACCTCTAATTATTGTTATCGGATGATGCCTTTTGGGTTAAAAAATGCAGGAGCTACGTACTAAAGGCTAATGGATCGAATTTTGGTATCCATGTTAGGAAGAAATGTGCATGCCTATGTTGATGATATGGTAGTCATCTCGGTGGAAGAAAAAAGACATCAGGAGGATCTGGAGGAGTTATTTGTTACAATTAATAACTACCAACTTAAACTTAACCCTGAGAAATGTGTTTTCGGGGTTAAGGCAGGGAAGTTTTTAGGTTTCTTACTTACGGAAAGGGGAATAGAAGCTAATCCGAACAAATGTGCAGCCATCATAAATATGAGGAGTCCAAGCAATGTTAAAGAGGTGCAGAGGTTGACAGGAAGGATGGCAGCTTTATCTCGTTTTCTTGCTAAAAGCGGAGATATGGGTTTTCCCTATTTCCAATGTTTAAAGAAAAATGAGAAATTTCAATGGACTGATCAATGCGAGGAAGCTTTTCAAAACCTGAAAGAATATCTAAGTAAGCCACTGGTATTGTGTAAACCGGAGAAGGACGTCGATTTTATATATTTCGGTGACCGAGCATGCAGTTAGCTCGGTATTGGTACAAGAATCCAAGGGAGATCAAAAGCCCGTGTATTTCGTAAGCAAGGTACTTCATGGTGCTGAGGTGAGATATCCGACTATCGAGAAGGCTGCATTGGCTATAGTAGTGTCAGCTCGGCGTTTAAGGCATTATTTCCAGAATCATAGGGTCAAAGTGATGACAGATTTGTCGATCAGGTACATACTACAAAAACCAGATATATCGGGCAGGTTGGTTAAATGGGCAATAGAGCTTTCGGAGTACGGGATACAATACGAATCACGAGGGCCAATCAGGGCCCAGTTTTTAGCTGATTTCCTAGTAGAATTATCTAAACCACCTGTCGGTGATCGGCATGTTAAAGAGATATCATGGATTTTATCTGTCGACGTGGCTTCTAATTTGAAAGGAAGCGGTGCTGGTATAGTATTAGAAGGACCAGAAGGAGTTTTGATTGAACAATCTTTGAGATTTGCTTTCAAAGCTAGTAATAATCAAGCAGAGTATGAGGCTTTGATAGCAGGAATGCTTTTGGCTAAAGAGATGGGTATCACTAGGTTGTTGGTCAAAAGTGATTCCGCATTAGTGGCAGGACAGGTTACGGGAGAATTCCAGGCTCGTGATCCACAGTTGGCTAAATATTTAGAGATGGTCCAATCTATTGCAAAACATTTTATTCCTTTTGAATTTGTGCGTGTTCCAAGAGAGCAAAATTGCCGAGCTGATCTATTATCCAAGCTAGCTAGTTGTTCAAAACTAGGGCAGCATAAATCGGTGATAAGAGAAACATTGGTAGCCCCTCGGGTCGATACGCGGGAGAAATATCAAGTCTTGGAGATTTTGATGGCTGAAGAATCTTGGATGACACCTTTAAAAAGCTATCTTGCGGATAATCGTTTACCTGAGGATGTGAATGAGACGCGAAAAATAAAGAAAAAACTCAAGTCGATATACGCTGATCGATGGTCATTTGTTCAGGTATGGATTTTCTAGACCTTTGTTGATTTGTGTAGGTAGGAGGGAGGCATCTCGGCTCATGACCGAACTACATGAGGGTATATGTGGAAGTCATATCGGAGGGAGAGCATTGATGTTGCAATTGGTACGGGGTGGGTTCTTTTGGCCCACTATGAAGAACGACTGTATGGAGTATGTTAGGAAATGTGAGTCGTGTCAGAAACACGCTCACTGGAGCCATGCATCACCCGAGGTGTTGCATTCCATTAATACACCTTGGCCCTTTCACACTTGGGGAATAGACATTTTGGGTCTGTTTCCTAAAGGGGTGAGGCAGCTTAAGTTTTTGATTGTGGCTGTGGAATATTTTACAAAGTGGATTGAGGCCGAGCCAGTTGCTGTAATCTCGGGTAATCGGGTTCGGAAATTTATCTGGAAGAACATAATATGCCGATTTGGTGTTCCACGAAGAATTATTTCGGACAATGGAACTCAGTTTGCATGCTCACAAGTAAGACAATTATGTGATGAAGTTGGGATTAAGCAGGTTTTCTCTTCTGTAGAGCATCCCAAAACGAATGGTCAAGCTGAAGCCGCTAATAAAGTGATATTAAGGGGTGTGAGACGAAGGTTGATGGCTACAAAAGGGGAATGGCCAAATGAGATACACCGAGTGTTATGGGCATATCATACCACACCTCAGACGTCTACCCGAGAAACTCCATTTACTCTGGTATACGGCACGGACGCGATGATCCCTATGGAAATCTCGGAGAATACTGGGAGGGTAAGGTCGTTTGATGAGAAGGTTTCTGAGGTTGGGCTTCGGGCGAACCTTGATGTTATAGATGAAGTTAGGGACTTAGCCCAAATTTCGGGTGAAGCAATGAAGAGGAGGTTAGAAAGAAAGTACAAGACCAAGGTAATACCTCGGGGTTTCCAGGTGCATGATTTAGTGTTAAGAAAGGCACAATTAATTCAGATGGATAGTAAGTTGGCACTAAAGTGGACCGGGCCTTACCGTGTTAAAGAAGTGTTGGGGGAAGGAGCTTACAAATTGGAAACGTTAGAGGGAAAAGAGATACCACGGACATGGAATGCGGCAAATTTACGTTTTTACTTTAGTTAAATTGTTTTGCTCTATAGAGATGTTTTTCTTTGTTTTTGTTTTAATTTTTCAAATATAATGTTATTCCGCGTTACTTTTCTATTCCAAGCCGAGTTGTTTGAGGTTTAAAAGAGCCTTTGTGTTCTATTCCAAGCCGAGTTGCTTGAGGTTTAAAAGAGCCTTTGTGTTCTATTCCAAGCCGAGTTGCTTGAGGTTTAAAAGAGCCTTTGTGTTCTATTTCAAGCCGAGTTGTTTGAGGTTTAAAAGAGCCTTTGTGTTCTATTCCAAGCCGAGTTGCTTGAGGATTAAAAAGAGCCTTTGTGTTCTATTCCAAGCCGAGTTGCTTGAGGTTTAAAAGAGCCTTTGTGTTCTATTCCAAGCCGAGTTGCTTGAGGTTTAAAAGAGCCTATGTGTTCTATTCCAAGCCGAGTTACTTGAGGTTTAAAAGAGTCTGTGTGTTCTATTCCAAGCCGAGTTGCTTGAGGTTTAAGGGAACCTTTGTGTTCTATTCCAAACCGAGTGACTAAGAGCTCGGTTGATAATCGAGGTCGTTGGTAGTAGTAGTAGAGGTATAGGAGTTAATAGCTGGTGTGACTGAGAGCTGGGTTGATAATCGAGGTCGTTGGTGGTAATAGTAGAGGTATAGGAGTTAATAGCTGGTGTGACTGAGAGCTCGGTTGATAGTCGAGGTCATTGGTAGTAGAAGCATAGAAATTAGTTAATAGTTGGTACAATTAAGAATAGTTAACAATCAAGATTATTCAAGAGTTGGTTAAATCGAGATAGGTTGTGCAATTTAGAGGTTAGTAGTTTTAACTTGAGGTTTGAAAAGGTTATTGTGACTGAGAGCTCGGTTGATAGCCGAGGTCATTAGTAATAGAAGCATACAAATTAGTTAATAGTTGGTATAATTAAAAACAATCGAGATTAGTGATAGAATCAAGAGTGGGTTAAGTCAAGATTGGTTGTTCCATTTAGAGGTTAGTAGTTTTGACTTGAGGTTTGAAAAGGTTATTGTGACTGAGAGCTCGGTTGATAGCTGAGGTCATTAGTAGTAGAAGCATACACATTAGTTAATAGTTGGTATAATTAAAAACAATCGAGATTAGTGATAGAATCAAGAGTGGGTTAAGTCAAGATTGGTTCTTCCATTTAGAGGTTAGTAGCTTTGATTATCAAGTTAAAAGCTCAAGAAAAGAAATAGGCGGGAAAGTTAATAATAAGATCTGGAGAAATAGGAAATAAAGCTAAATACTAAATGTTGAGAATATTTGTTCGTAAGGTTAACGTAAATAGTCTAATGTGAAGAAGCAAAATATAAAAAGCCAGGTTTAATAGGTGATACAAAAAATAAACCGAGATACAAAAGGGGGAGTTTTAATCATCGGTGTCCACTAGTTGTCCGTTGACCACGGATTTAGAGATGTCCGCTGGAGATAAATCCACATCGGGGTAGAGAACACGGACTTGATCGAGGGCGAGTTGGAATCCCATGTTCAAAGAGGAACCGATTTGGTCCGAGCTGTTAAGGAGATCTTTCTCTTTGAGGACCCAGCTTTGCTTCTCAGCTTCTAGAGTTTTTAGCTGGTTGTTTAAATCAGCAAGTAATTCGTCCTTTTTCTTTACCTGGTTGGTGAGCTCGGTAACTTCAGTGGTGAGGCGGGAGGTTTCGGTTTGGGAGAGCACCAAGGCTTGCTCTTTTTGTTCTAAGTCTAGGGATTTTTGAGTGGATAGGAGGGTGAATTGGTCCATCAGCATGAAACTGGATGCTTCGACTTTATGAAGATTGGCTAGGATGCTCTCGTGGAGAGTTTTGAGGTCTTGGGTCCTTAGCAGATTGACGTCATGACGGAGATAGTTGTGCTTCCGACCGTGCTGGGAATGAAGGAATTGGGGGTGCCAAAAGCTCATCTCGGTCTGATGAGGGGCCAGCTGAGTTTGCGAGGTTGAATGTTGTGAGGTTGCTTCAATTACCTTTTTGCCTCGGGATTTGAATTTTCTGGTCAGAGGCTCAAGATCAGGTTCCGATGTCTCTTCATGGAGTTCGATACGAGGAGGTGGTGCAGAAGGACTAGCACCGGCTGTTGTTGTTTTTTGCTTCTTGAGTTGACGAGCTCGCTTTAGCATATCTTCATGAGACATTGCCAGTAGGCTTTCTGCAAAAATAAGTGAAATCGGATAAATGAGAGGTGATATTGATTGCAAAATAGTAAAAAGACAGTAGTAAAGTAAGTACCGATGTGGAATTTTAGATCCACCACTCGAAATTTCAGCTCTAATAATTTTTTAGTATCAAAAATAACATCCAGTTGTTCCAGCATCAAGCAGTCTTTTTTCTCATAAGGGTCCAAGTCTTCTAATTGTCGAGGGGTTTGAAGGTTGGGCGATTGACACCAATATAGAGGGAAGCCTTCTAGGAGGGAAGGGCTATGATCGGGGGCTACTATTTTTATGAAAATGCCCTTAAAACCCGTGTAAGAGAAGTTGTACAGGGTTAGGAGAGCTCGGCCACTGACTCCGCTAAGGGATGCCCACAGTTGCTTATGCGGAGCTCGTAATTCGAAAAAATAAAGAAACATGTTGCTTGAGGGAGTAATTTCGAAGTGGGTACATAGAATTTGGAAGGCACGAATGAAAGCCCAGCTGTTGGGGTGTAATTGGCATGGAGAAACGTTTAGAATAGTGAGGAGTTCTTTTTCGAAGGTATTGAAGGGGAGTCGTAAACCTAGCTTTTCGAATAAAGTAACATACATATATGTAAACCTTTGAGGGGAAATGGGAAATAAATTGTCGTCTCTGCAAATAGGTTCATCACCATCACAGGTAATAACGGCTACATCAGTTTCATTACTTTTACACAAGGTTTGGTGGCGTCTGAAGGCTCTGATCCTAGTGAGGGTGGTCATGGATGAGGTTTCCCTGCGTAAAGCTAGAGGAGCCCAGGAGTAAAGGGAGTTGTAGTAAGTATTCATAGTGGGTGGTTGCGGTTGCGGCGTGGTAAGGGTTTTTGCAGAGTAAGTTATGGATAGTCAGGGAAGGGGAAAAAATACAATCGTAAAGCTAAAACACAGTGCAAAAACAGAGATAATACATAAGAAGCAAGTAAAGGGAGCAAGGGGATAAGCATGAAATTTGAAGGAAAAAGAAGAATACCTGGAGAAAGGAAATGACAGTTGAGAAAGGATAGGTGGGAGTGGAAGGAGCGTGAGCGTAATGAGTGAGAAGATGAAGGGTTGTTTAGGGTTGCGCAGGTTAAGAGGGAGATGAGTGGTGCTTGAAATTCAAAAGGTAAAGGAAAAGAAGACCGTTGGATGACTTACACGTGGCTGCGAATGTGCAGGGAGCAATCATGATTTTACGAGAAGTGGTGAGGAGCAGTTATTGACGAGACAACTCCTGCATTTCACGTTCTTGAGACGAGAAAATGCAGAAGTTGGAGAGTTGTGTACTAGTCCATAGGATTATATCGGTGCTGAACTGAGGTGATAGTTAAAAGAATTTGGTTGGGCGAGATGGAAGATTTTTGGTAGATAGCAGATCGGGAGAAGCAGATCGAGGTACAACTGAGGAGGAAAGTAGCAAATAAATTGTGTTCGGTGTTTGGGGGGATTTAGAGGACTATTAAAGGTTGTTATTATATTTAGAGATATTTTAGGGAAAAAAGATAATGGATTATTAAAAGTTGTTATTATTAGAGATATTTTAGGGGACAAAAGATAATTTTATTTTGTATTATCTATAGAATCTAGTATCTGTAACTGATTGTTTTATAAATAAGAGTTTTACTCCCATGGTCAAGGGATGAAGGTTTTTTTGACCTAAATAAGTCTTAAACACTTTCTTTTTTTTTTGGTGGAGAATTATCTAGCATTTTTCTTAACCAGAACAACATTATTTGACACTTAAGTTGGGATTGTAGAATATGAGTATTATAGTGAGATAATTGAGTATTTAAGTGAGTACTTTGTGTGGTGGCATGTTGATTTATCGGTTTCTTGTACCCATAAATTATATATATATATATATATATATATATATATATATATATATATTATGTAACTCGAACATAATCAATTATTATTTCATAAAATATTATTGGGTTAAATATGTTTTTGATCCTTCAAGTTTTAGTGAACTTTGGAATTAGTCTATTTTCGAAACTTTATACCAATTTAGTCCTTCATCTTTAGAGATACGTGGATTTAGTCCTTCTTACCATATTTTGTTAAGTTTATTTTACATTTTAAACACATTTTATGATAATATTTAAGTTAACATTGAAGCGAAAATGTGTCAAACGGTATAAACAATTCAAATACTATCATGAAATGCGCTTGAAACGTCAGATAAACTTAACAAAATTTGGTTAAAAGCACTTAATTCACGCATTTTTAAAGATGAAGCACTAAATTGGTCAAAAGTTTGAAAGAGAGACTAATTTCAAATTTTACTAAAATTTGAGGGACCAACATATTTAACCCGATATCATTTCTATCTTGGAGATATTAGATACATAAGTTATTATTTGTAAATATCTTGGAGATATTTTTTAATAGAATTTGATAATCAGGTATTATATCATAAGATATGATCTGTAAATATCTTAACTCAACAAAGAAGATCCCTTTCTTGGTACCTATATAGTAGCTGCTCACATCATGATAGGCGAAAGGTCTATATTCCAAGACTTAAAGATCAAGAGAAGAGCAAAGTCATATTTGGAGGAGATAAACATGGAAGGATAATTGGTATCGGTAAGATAATTCTGAAACCTTCTTTGTTATTAATAGTGTTCTTAAGCGATGGTCTTAAATACAAATTGCAGATCATAAGTTAATTGTCTACAAGTGGGTGCAAATTCAAATTTAGATTGATTTGCTTACCTTTACATGGATTAGATAATCTCTTAAGGATCATATGTTGTGTGGTTCGAAGGAGAAGTGCACCCACACCTCGAGGGGCTGGAATTAGTTAATTGTGCTTTAAGTTTGAGGTGCAAATTTGAATGGGTAATAGACATAAGAACAATACATGATGATTCACTCTTATGAACCCTGTCGAGAAGGTTACCAAAGCAACACCTTCTCATTGTAGGATGATTTCGAAGAAGAATACCAAAGCCACACATTCTCCATAACATAAAAGGTTGCCAAAACTATACTATATCAATACAAGATGATTCACTCCATGTGGACCCTATCGAGAAGGCTTCCAAAGTAACAACTTAATTTAGGATGATTCATTACATGTGAACCTTTCGAAGAAAATATAAGGAAGCAAAATCTCAATCCAGGAAACCATGAGTATTTATGCATATCAACTATGACAATTTATCATATTCAAACTCTATCACTAAACTCATGAATACCCCCTCAACATAACTCACCCTTAGAAAACTTCATCAACTTATTTCATGCTTAGTTGAAAAAGCAAACAATGCCAACATCATCAAACAAAAAACCATATGATCAATGATGACTGGAAAAATATTCACTTCCTCCCTTTCATAACCATTCTTCTAGGGAAAATCATTCTTAGCTTACTCCTTTAATTCTTCCACAGTGCATTCAATGGTTACGATCACACATCACTTCATATTTATAACTCCACCAACATTTATTATGCACATCCCTCAAGAGGCTCTCAAAATGTTTTAGACTCTTTGTAGGATTTCACCTACTCGCATTTAGGAGTCAAGATACCAAATGTATTTGATGACATCCAAGCAAAGAAATGAAATTTTTTGTCAAGACTCATCATACACTTGAGTTTGGGGTTACTGTACTACACAGTTCATAAACTAAGAAGTATCAGACAATATTGAGAAATATCAGGAAAATTGAGAAATATTAGACAAGACCGAGAAGTATCCCTTCTGTCAAAAAATGTCAGTCTTGTTAAGTACCATCTTACTAAGAAATAACATGTAAGGTTGAGAAATGTTAATCTTTTCGAGAAATGTCAAAAAAGACTTAAAAGAATTAGACAAGACCAAGAAGTAATAATTGCTAATAAGCATTAAGCAAAATCGAAAACATTTAACTACAATATTTATGCAACCAATCAAATGATAATAAATATATAATATCATGACTAAACAACGACTAAACCAATATGAAAAATGACATAGACCATATCTCAAAACTTATTCAGGTAAAAACCCACTAAAAATAGTATAAATAGGCAATTATCCACCAAGAAACAATTGGGAGCCAAAAACTTTTAGATATACCAAAATTAATTAGTAAAAATATGCAATCTTATAAATGTCATCTCACCGTTATAAGAATATTATTTTGGATAGTTTACTTTTATTATATATTTTTTATTTACAAAGTGATTGTAGTCGATATATGAGAAAAAAAATGCTAAACGAATATTTGTTATTAGTCTATACGGACTGTTCTGTACTCAATTACACACATTAAAAAAAAAAAAGATTAGGACAATTCTATAAACAGTTGATAAATAATATTTTCAATGAATAAAAGTAAAACACATATTCAATATTTAAAGCTTAAACTTTAAGCAATGCTATATATGAGAGGAAAATATGCTATCTAATCTAGGTCTATTCTGATTGTCTAAATACCTTAATGGGACAAAATTAAGAGGCAAAGAATGAGAACCTAAATTGGTCATCTATTAAATAAAGGTGCCTTTATTTGAAATTTCAGAAAAAGTTATGACTTAGAAAGTCAATTAGTTTAAATGATCTATTTTGTTTTTGTAAACACCGATTTAGATGTGTTTACCAACGAAGAACTATTTGTCTCCTATAATTTTTATGAGAAATAATTCTCAGCCGTTCCTAAAAATATGGATAAAGTCATTTTTTATGTTTCTATTTTTAAATTTAACTTTATTCAAACATATTAAAATTCATTATAATGATAATTTTATTAAGAAATAAAATAAATATATAAAAAATAATAGTTACATTTTGATAAAAAAAATATTTTCTTCAATATTATTTATTTGTATCTTTAAAATATACTGTTTTGAATATATTAAAAATACTTCTTATATATTTTAATACATTTAAATTAATATATTTCTAAAATACATCTACTCAACCTGCCAACAATATATAGGTAATTCAAATACAAAATTAACATTTTAGATTTCTCGTTGTCGTAGTAAAGATTTAGTTCTTTCTTAAAATTAACTTATTTCTTATCAGTACATGACTCTATGAAACACAAATTACCAAACTTTGTTTGCTCGGTATATTATTACTGTCTCGTAATTAGACAGCTTACCAAAACCATCAATCATAATTTTACACTTAATGTGTATTTAAGGTATCAAACTTAAATCTTGTAATGAAATAAAAAACAGTATTCAAAATGCTAAATTCTTCCATCTGATATATTAGTAATTTATTGATTGATATATAAATTGTTTATTATATTGAGTAATTATTTTTATCATAAAATTAATTATTATATAAAAAATTTCTTATAGTGCATGAACTAATCTTAAAAAAGTTGACCGATACTTCATTCCACTAATATATAGTTATTAAGAATATCACTATAGCATATCTTTGCAAAAACACGTAACAAAAGATTAGCACATGTCATACTGATAAATGAAAAATTCGATAGATTAATGTATTAGTTAGAAATTGTTTACTCACAAATCGTGAAAACAATTTATACAACAAAGAACTTGTGTTTTGGCCAACGATAATCACAATCAAGATTAATAATTGGTTCAATAACTAAAAAATAATTGATAAAAAAACCAAACTTTAATGAGTAATAAATCTCTTACAATAAAAGTTAATATTTGCCAAGAACAGAAACCCGTAGAAAGTAAAGAAAAGATACAGATACTACTCAGCAACACAATATACCAAAACACTTCAAACGAATTTAAAAGAAAAACCACCTATTTATAAATTAAAGTTAGTTTAATGTTTTTAAAATATTATTTAATTTTGTATAAAGTAAATTTAACTTATTTATAAAAATAAGTCAAAATTACGTTTGTTTCTTTATAAATTATCAAGTGGTAAGAGAAAAAATGAATAATCACTCTTGCGTGGGAGTTTCATTTAGATCCAAACCCAAATTCCCAGTGCCTCTTTTTTCTTTCACTTCCTGCACAATCTGCTCCTCCAGCGACTCCGCCCACCGTCTCTGGGACGCTTCGCCGCGCCTGAAGTACTTCACCGCCGTCTTCATGCGGCGGAGTATGGCGGAGAATTCCTCGACCTCTTCATCCGTCACGTCGCGCGCCTGCTTTTTAACCTGGCTGTCTGAAACGGCGTCGTTGGCGGTGTGTTTCCTTTTCTCACCCTCTTTCGACATTCTAAGAAAAATTCGGCGCTTTGGTTTGAGACATTGCCCCATTGCCTGTTCTTAAATTAGTTGGAAATGGGGCGGTGGTGGCGCTGCAGTGATGTTGGAATTTTGATGTCGGTAAAATATGGGAAAATACTCGAATTTAAAATTAATTCTTTATTAAATTTTGTGAAACTATTTTATTATCGAAATGAAATTTACAGATTAATTTAACAGTTAATTGAGAATTGTTCTGTTAATAAATTAAATATTAAGAATTAATTTGAATTCTCTATGCATTCAGAATTTTTATATACTTTTTGTAAATAATAAACAGAAAGTGTTTCATGATAAATGACCGAAACGAAACAATTTATTTATGCTTGAAATATGCTCCTCAAAGGTACCGTCTTTTTATTTTTCCATTCACAAGCCAACACGTGTATGGCCATTACGCTTTCTCAACACGGTGATTCGACGTGATAGGCGGTGCCATGCTGTTGCATAATATAACGTTGAAATCAGAATCCGATAAACTTAATGATGATTCTTGTATAGCACTAAGGAGCAATTTTTAAAGTCTAGTGATACCTTCAACGCCATTTAATACATACAATCATACAATAATTATGTATCAAAATTTTAAATATTACTATCATTGTGAAAACGTATATTGAAAAGGGTTTATCAAATTATCATTTTCCATCGGATATATTTGTATACATCCACAAATGTTATTATCTACTTTTATTGCTGACTCCCACTATTCTTAAGTTTTTAAAATTTATTTTTATGTTTATTTTTTGTAAGCATAGATGTTATATTTAAGACATTATTGTGAGAATTAAAAAATAGTGGACAGTGATGATTTAAAAAAAAAAATATTAATATTTTAATAATAAAAGATTTGGGTTATAATAGATTTTTTATTAACGGAAGTTTATTTTATAGAAGTTGCTATTTTTTTAAGATTTTTAAAAAAAAATTTCATGTATTTTTTTTCTAGAATTTTAACTCTAACCTTTATTCTTTTGAAGATAAAAACATCAAAGATTCATTTGTTGTGAGGAATTCTATGAATTTATTCAAAGAGTCCAACAAAGTAAGTTTTCTTTTTATCCTTTTGAGATATATTAGCTCTTTGGGTTGTATACGGGCTATAAGGTTATATGTATGTGATTAAAAGGTGTTCTTGGTAGATCTTCGTCACTCTATGATTTTAATGATATGCTTATATCTCTAGTTAGGATCTCTATTTTTAAGTTAGGTTTTCTTATGTGAGATAGAGAACCAAGGAGCATCTTTGAGGGAAATGGTAAGGAAAACTAATCTTAATTCTTGCACTTTTGTTTTAGAATGATTGGTTGGTAAACTATGTTTTTTATTTGAGTTAAATATGTTTTTGGTCCTATAACTTCGAATTAGTCCATTCTCGAAACTTAGGTCCAATTTAGTCCCCAAACTTTATAAATGTGTGAATTTAGTTATTTTAACCAAATTTTGTGAAGTTTATCTAATGTTTCAAATGCCTTTCACGATTGCATTTTAGTTGTTTATATCGTTTGACACATTTCTGTTTTAATGTTAGCTAGAAAACGTATTTGAAACGTCAAATCAACTTAACAAAATTTGGTTAAAAGCACTAAATCCATGGTTAAAAGATTAAATCCACACATTTCTAAAGTTGAGGGACTAAATTAAGCTAAAGTTTCGAACAAGGACTAATTCCAATTTCCACTTAATGTTAAGGAACCAAAAACATATTTAAGAAAAGAATAGTGAAGTTCACCATTGTCCGTGGCTAATTTGCACAAAAATGTATATCATTATTCAATTCATAATGAAGAAATTCATATTTGATTAATATACATAAATAAATCATTGATGAGATGCTAGAATAGAAACCAATTTCTACATGTGTACTAGATACATAGTAGTATCAAACAAGTGTCGTATCCATGAAGATTTTTTAAGATTGTCCAATATTTACTATTGGATTCAATGAAATGGTGTTTACTGAAGTTGTGTTGATCATAGAAAAAAGAAGATTAAATTAAGATATGGAAAATATGATGATAAATACTTGTTGAGGTTGAATTTTATCTCCTCTTCTTCTAATCTCTTGCCACTATCTTTCATATTTAATATGTCATTCATTCACTGTCCTCTAAGGAGATCTAGACCCATTCCTACAACCTAGAACCTAAGAAATTCACACCAGTGTGATTCCTCCGCTCTTGGTTGAATGGATTATTGCCTTAAGTGTAGGACTTTATATCCAGCTCAAGCTTTAAAGCATGTAAAAGTCTTTGACAAGAATGAGATGGTTTGATTGGACCATAGTTTAGGACTAGTCTTCCAACTTAATACAAACTAGTGAAATAAGATAAGTTGTCAATTCATCCAAGCAATAAACATAAATCAAACCAAAAACAGTTGAATAAAAGCATAAATAAATATTGAAGAGGTATTAGTACAGAGAATTATAATCAATTACATCCAACCTCAATGCAAGACAGTTTAGCTACTCATAATGAGAGAGAAAGCTAAGCTCTAGAAGTTTGTTTTTCCTCTCGTATACCTTTCACTAGGATATTCTATTTTGTTATAGAGATAATGCCTAAAGAACCTAATAATGGGATGACAAAACCATAGGCAAGATCCTACTTTTATAGGAAATCTTGGGCGGTGCTCATCTTCATTCTTTAGTGCTCAACAACAGGGGTTTCCTCTCATGGTGGGTTTTATTTCAACCCAACCCTTTGTTCTGGTGATCAACACTTGAGTTTTCATTCTTTGAAGGATTTCCATGGCAACTTAGGCCCTTCCTTTGGTGCTTCAAGTTTTCTTTTGCAAATGGTTTTCTTGTATGGCTTAGAACCATTCTACGTCGCTCAACTAGAAGGCCAAAATTCATGTTCTTTCTCTACTGCCTTCAATGCTCAACACCAATAGTGTGGCTTGACTAAATCATTGTTGTTTTCCTCCACAATCACTACAATACATCAAAATGGCATTAATTTCAAGAAATTCTAATTCTCCATACCTCATTCTATTACTTTAAGCTAAATATAAACAATTCATGGATTATAAGTGTTAAATTCATGTAGAAATTAATTTATTCTAGACATTCTAACATTGTAAACATCCAGGCAAGTGGCACCGACATGAAACATGACTTAATTGCCTTTATTGCCAATAATCTGGGACTAAAATGAACCTCCAAAGTATTCATGAAGGCCTAGAAAAATCATGTCCTACAAGGGAATAACGCAGATTGACTTATACAAAGCATTAAGGGAGAAATTTTTTAATGAAGAGAAAGTATATCAGATGAATTTGTCTAAATATATAAACTCAATTGAGGTGGTGGATTTTGGTCATAACTTGGGACAAAAGGGGATTTTTTATTGGAGTTGGAAATATTGTTCTTTCATTTTAGTCTATTGATCTTATTTAGTTCAATAATGCTACCTTTTCTATATAGGAATAAGAGTCATATTAAACTAGTGCATTCATGGAATCTTTTGGCGACATTATTGAAAGTTCATGCAAATTACAACCATAGATGTTGGTATGATCACGATAGAATATGTTCTCACAAACCAAAATCAATCAATCTCAATGTCTATAATCATTGAAATGGTTCATCTCAAATCTCACCAATGTGTAGTGTGTAACATCCCTACTGAAAATTACTTAATTAAAATAAATTAATAAATAAATAAGAATAAATAAATTCAAATGTTGTACTTTATGTAAGGCCCATTTATTTTTCTGCCTTTTTGTAAGGGCTGCCCCAATCTTATGGGCCTAAGGGCTGGTCCAAAGGGGAGAGATTAGACCTAATCTTCCCTAAACCTAAACTTTGTGTTCACTTTCGAAAAACAGAAACCTCACACCCTTTGAGCGGCTGCCATTTTCCTCTGGTAGGGTTTTGGATCCCGTTTGTTCCCAAATGCATATAGCTCTCTTCTGTCCATGGAAGTTTATCTCAACCATGCTCTTCTTCCTTGCCACTGTTTTTATGATTCGTACGATTATGGTGCCATTGTGAAATATTGAATGAATGTATATTGTTGTTGGAGTGTGTTTGGATGGTTGTGCAGGATGAACAGTGGCGAGACCCGACGTTCTCGCCCAAGTGACCCGGCCTCGCATAGGCGAGACTTGTAGAAATAGGCCCAAACTCGCGCTCGAGCTCTCACTCAGGCGGAGAGCTTTTGTTTGAGCGAGACACCATCTCGCTCAAGCGAGAGAGGCTCGCCTAAGCGAGGACGCGTGGGGGCTTGAGGTATGTTGTTGCATGCGTAGCTTAGGCAAGGAAGCTCTTTTTGGGCGAGGGGCATTCTCGCCCAAGCAAGTAGCGACTTGCTTAAGCGAAAATCCGCGAATCTCACAGGGTTCCCTGATGACAGTCTCGCCTAAGCGAGACCCTGTGGCTCGGGCGAGACTGGCACGGGACTTCTCTATATAACTGTACCTTTCATGTTTTTGGGCCCTTAATTGTATGATTGGCTTGGTATGCTTTACCTTGAGTATGAACTGTATGAATTGAGTGACCTTGTATGAATAAGATGGAATTATGATTCATGATTCTTAACATGAGGTGAGCATGATGTTTGTATGGAGTGATTCATGGAATTAAATTGATGAGTTTGATATGGATTTGACATGAGACATGAGTGAAGGTGGATTAATGAATGTGGCATAGTGTCGGTAGGAAATACACTGCTACATTCGTGATTTATGAAGGATGAGTGGAATGGATTCAATATGGAATACAAGTGAGGATGGATTGTAAGGGTTGACATGATATATATACTTATGCATGTTAAATATTACTTGTTTGATTATGATTGGTCCTTGGTTAATGCGTAATTCCTCGAAATATCTAGGTGGGGTTTCAAGATCGCGCTTCAGTGGTCGGGACGTAATTCCATGGCCCCTGTTAGTAGGTGTCCCTGGTGGTGCCCCATCTATATAATTTGGTGAGGATTCAAGTTAATGATTGCATCCTGACACTCTAAGGAGTCAGTTAGTCTCACTTAGAGCAGACTGACTCTTGTGGTGAGAGTAGGAGGAGGCTTGAAATTCATTAAAGGCTAACCTTGTGGGTGAGGGATTGATTCATTGTAACACTTGTAACACATAGCTTGGGGGTGAGTAGCTCGGGGGTGAGCAGAGGTATCTACCACAAGTGCAAGCATCCGCTGAATCCGACCAGATTATATGTAATCTGGATGAGTCGAGTCAAGTCTTAGTATATTGATTGAAGGGTCATAACATGCTTGGATGATATATGTATATTGGACTGTGATGGTATATCTGATTACATGATAAAACTACTTTTGGCTCTAGCTTACCCTTCTGTTTTGTTGTGTGTTTTGCTGTGTGGTTCTCTCTTTTGCGATGATCATCAACTTGTTGATTTGAGCAGATGCGAGGAACACCCGTGGCCAACAGGGAGGTGATGGTTCCGCTGCTTAGTCGACTGCACTTGGGCTTTTCTTTTTATGTCTTTTGCTAGGGTTATGGCCCATGTATTATTTGATATGTATTGTGTTTCTGGTTACTTTAGACCTTGTACTTTGTCTGGTTTGGCATCGTGGTTTGCCCTAGGATTTCCTTTTTATAACTCTTGGATATCTTTAGGGAGTGAGTCTCTACTCCGCATCTATGCTCTTATTATTATTTTGTGTGATGTGTCATTGAAGTAAGTTTATTTATTTAATGAGACATTACACTTTATTACTCCCAAGACTCGGGAAAATTTAAAACATTGATAATCATGTTATAATTTAAATAAAGATAAAATAGTAATTTTATTACAAGTTCCAAAATCTAACAAAACAAAAAAAAAACATAAGAAATCCCTAGCTCAAAATCCCCAAGCTAGCCCTCTCTCCGTCTTAGGTGTTAGCAGCATCACTTGTATCATCAACTACTCCCGTGTAAAGAATCACACGATCATCGCCAAGCACAAATAGAAAAGGTGAGCTCAAAAGAATATAATAAACATATCAAGCAAATAATATAAATACACCCAATTATAGTATCATAGCTAGATCATGGTCAAATACTTAATACTCCCAAGGCTTTTCAACCTCCACACCAACAACAAAGTTAGCCATGGACTCAGGATTCATGATGCTCACATGAACCTGCCCGCTCGTGGTCCTGCCTCTACGAACCTCCCCGCTCGTAGTCATACTCTCCAAATCTGCCCGCCCGTAGTCCAACACATGTGATCCACTAGCTACGTACCTCCCCGCACACAACATCTCTCAACTGTGAGCACAGAACATACGAACCTACCTCGCTCGTATCCCCACAGGAGAGTAATTGAGTATGAACCTCCCCGCTCATACCATCACATGTCAATCACCACCCATGAACCTACCCGCTCATGGCACAACATCTCTTGATCCACGCTCGCATCAATTCGTACATTAATACACACAAACTACACTAAACTCACTTGGGCAAGAAGCCTTAGCTTAAGCGACTAGGCCTGTCTCGCTTAGGCTAAGCTTTCTCGCCTAAGCGAGCGTGCTAACCTGATTTATCTGCGAAGTCTCGCTTAAGCGAGTCTCTCCTCGCCTGGGCGAGATCACCCTTCACCTGACTCCAAAAACTCTTGCCTATGCGGCGAGTTAAGCACAACACAAAGTTAAGCACGAGGTCTCGCTTAAGCGAAAACCTCTCGCCTGGGCGAAAAGCCTTGTCGCCCAAGCATCAACCTCTTCGCCTACGCGAGGTGCCCAAAACAGAATCTCACACCCCTCGATTTCTCGCTTAAGCGAGAGGTACTCGCTTGAGCGAGATAACAGATCGCCCAAAACCTGGGCGCTCCGCCTAAGCGAGTAGCTCGGGCAGAAACAGGATCAAGACTCTGCAACTCTCGCCTAGGCGAGCCTGGCTCGCCTGAGCGAGATTAGCATAGGGTATCCCTGGTCACGCACGCACAACGCAGAATTTTTAAACCAAACCCCAAACAAGCATTATCACGCATTCCTTAGGCAACAATAATTCTTATAGATATGCTTAGACCTAATTGAACCACCACAATTCGTGATTGAACCACAACAGCCCTATAATGCAATTAGCCCAATCATATTCATACAATTGCTTAAGATGGCTCCAACAATTTCAATACAATTACACCTCTAAACCATACCATGTAGAGCATGAAAATTCACAATCCTAAACTATCATACATGCAATCCAGAGTATACGAATATCCTCAATCATAAAAATATGCCCAAAGAACTCCCCTAACCTGGTTTTTTTCTCAGCTTCAAATAAAAGAAGATGGATGGTTCTTCTGGCCCCAAATTTGGTTCCTTTAGTGCTCTCCCAACTCAGCTCTCTTTGATTTCCTCTAATCCTCTTTTGACTCAATTTTCGTGCTCCTTACCACTCTCTAGGTTTTCAGACTTCAAAACCCTCCTATTTACTCTATTTTCCTTTTTTATATTGTCCTAAATATGGTTAATGACAAAAAAACGAAAAAGGCTTTTTAATTATTTATAATTGCCCTTCATAGCTCATTATGGGTTGTTTTCCCCATTCTCTTTGCTGCCCAAATGTCTCTAAGGTTTCTCCACCCCTTCACATTCAACTCACAATTACATTTAGCATAAATAAAGAAATCAATTTCGTTCTCAGCAAGTTTTGAACACACAACCATTGTATCACAAGACAAATGCACAACCAAATCAACCAAATCATGTTTGTGATAATTTCTATAATTATATAATTATGTTATCACGCAACATAATCATGCATATTATTAAAGTTAAAATAATTCGAACACCACACAAATGACATACATAGGACTCGAACCCAAGTCCTCTCACACAATAAAGTACTCTCAATCACTTCAGCTAGTACTTTTCCACGTCACCACAATTAGCATTAAATGCCATAAAGGCTTCTACTACCCGCATTTATTAAATAATTCTTTATTTAATTATTTAATTTTCTCGGGCCTTACATAGTGGGTCTGTAAACTATACTTGCCACTCATTACTTGCACACACATAGTCTTCTAGGAGGAAATTATGGTTATCACTTTCGTGAAATACCTTGAAAAATAATCCATTTTTATGGGTTCAGCTCCCCCAAAACACACTGATTTATAGAAAACTCAATCTTAATTATACTTAGGTGAACTTGGCTAGGTTTAAATAAAACCACTTATACCCGTAATTGTGTGTAACAAAAGAAATAATAATATTGTGTCAACTTTGCCACCAATCAAGCATTTTGGCCACTAATCAAGTAGAAAACCAACACTCAACAAAATAAAAACAAAGAAAAAAGAATATCTACCTGAAGTGAAATCTGGAGGTGGAACTTGAAGTGGTGGTGTTCCATAGTGAAACTAGACTTGAAGGTCTGAATAGAGGAGCGTGCAAATTTTGTGAGGTTCGGGGAAGGGGCAACCCCTTGTTCTGACTATTCCTTAGTGATTTGAACTTGGGTGAGAAGAAGAAGTTTCGGTAAGAAGATTGTTTGATTAACATAGAGAAAAGGAGTTTTGAATGAACAGGGAGACTAAACCCACTCCACTCAGGGTTTTTGGGGCTGGGAGCTTTCAAAAAGCTTCTCATTAAGTGGGTCAAAAAGGTAGGGCTTAATTTTAAAAGGAGCTACAACTAACCATGGGTTATGAGTTAAAATGATAGCTCTATAAATCATATTTTGTACTAAGGTTTATTGCATTTCCTAAATGTTTCTATCTTTCTTATTCTTTAATTATAGAATAGATTTGTATTTTTTATAGAATTTGTAGTGAATGTTATATAAATATTGTATTTTTTTAGAGAAAATTTGTATTTCTCTACATTAAACTTACTTTGACTGTTTGATTTATGATTTTTTTTCATATGCCACATTGAGTCTATTCTTGCTATAATGTAATTTTGGCTCACAAAAGTTTCATTTGGAATACTAGAACATGAATTTTGGAATTGGTAACCGATTGGAATAAATCACGAAAGTTGTAGTAGAAAAGTAGTTTTTATTAAACTTTATACTAAGGGACAAATTTGTAATTTCATTGCTTACAATTTTTTAGTTTAGTTTTTTTATTTTATTTTCTATCTTTTACTCTTGGAGCTCTCTACACTTTTCACTAAAGTCATTTTCTACCAATGAGAAGCTCTCCACACTTTTCACTAAAGTTATTCTCTACTCCTTTCTCCTTTCTCCAGCATTTTCATTTTTACTTCGAGAATTCAGTTCCTGCATTCTAATTTATAGTTCATAGATTTAGCATATTTAGATTTTTAGATTTTCAATTATGCACTACAATGTCTAATGTTTTTCCAAATATATA
>Ga0214545_1003700_pt1 | contig 29001 bp, 22 predicted proteins | sample CNSS4metaG_FD_160064 | JGI IMG/M metagenome (GOLD analysis project Ga0214545, IMG submission 160064) | Root nodule microbial communities from cowpea collected in UCLA plant growth center, Los Angeles, California, USA - CNSS4 | ecosystem: Host-associated > Plants > Roots > Nodule | place: USA... | reverse complement strand
TAAATATATATATATATATATATAAAATAAATATAAAAAAAAAAAATAAAAAAAAAAAATATATATATATATATATATATATATATATATATATATATATATATTCAAAAATAAGTGTTAAATAAAAAAGAGAAGGATAAAAATAAGTTGTTAAAAAAATAATAATAAATAAAAATTAATTAATTTACGTTTTTAAGAATTGAGTAAACTAATACTTTTTTTTTGTTTTTTTATATAATAAAATAAAAAAAAGATAATTTCGTTTTTTAATTAATTAATAAAATTCAGAAATTAAAAATTAAAATTTGAAAATGAAAATAATTTTTTTGGTAGGATAGGAAGGAACGGTTTCTTATTACGTCGTGCACAAAAACCTCTCTTCAAATTTTGTTTTTTTGGGAGAAGAAAAATGAAGGAGGGGCACGATGCTTTGGTATGCTGGTATCCCTTCCACTCAAAGAAAAAAACTTACAATCACCGCTGCGGGGGCTGATTTTTCAATTCAACACTATGCCTTAACCTATTCAACCCTTCACGCATCATCATCATAAACAATCTTAAAGTCTAACATTTTAGTCCATCATCAAGCACCAGCTTTAATCTTAGCGATTTTGGGAGTTCACTTTCTGGTGTTTGTGGTGATTGACGATTGCTTTCTTTTTCCGCTGTCGACATTGGTGTCTCCCTTCTTGTCTCAAGCATTTTTTTTCCCTTCAAGATACTTTTTCTCATGTTTATTGGTTTAGTTTGATTCTCCTGTTGGGTGTTAATGGGTTCATAAGAATGCACATAGGGATGGTTTTTTATTTTATTTATCTGCTTTGATGGATGCAGTTTTGAGTTCCGATTTATTTTGTGAAGATCTTAAGTTTTAATTATGCCAACTATTTCATTTTCCTTGAGTGGGGTATTTTCTAAAGCCACGATGATACACTTTTTCTGATGCATAGTTTGATTCTTTTTTTGATGCATTTTTTCGCTATGATAAATATAGTGGTGTTTTATTGTTGGTGTTGGATTAGAAATATTTGGTTCATTTGGAATTTAGAATTTGAAGACTTATTCGATATGATATTGTTTGTTGCATGAGATTCAGTTTTTGATATTTGTGGTTTTTTTTATAATGATTAGTAGTACTTGTGCTTTAAACTTTGGTCTAATGTTGTAGTTGAATCCAATGCTTGATTTGATTAAAACTTGGTTTGGGAGATTAGATTTAGGGTGTTTCAAGATTTAAAGTTTCAAGTAACCACTCGATGTGTTCAAAAAAATTAATTTATAAATTTCACATGTTTTTTTAAATTATTCCAATTCATGCAAAAATGGTGGAGGTGGGACCCGTGTTTTTTAAGCTTTGGAATCATGCGTACGTGAGTTTTGTTTTTTGTGTTTTAAAGTTCAATTGCATTCTATTCACATGTCCATTAGTGTTTCTTATTAGTGTATGTGATAGAATGGTGCAGGAGGCCAAAATCTTGTTACTTTAGCCATTATTTTTTCGTTGCACCTTTGTTTTTTTCAGTTAGCAGATTTATTTTGCTTCACGCACCACCATACTTCATTTGCACACCACCCCTATTCTTTTTTTAAGTTTGCAAATTTATTTTGCTTCATGCACCACCACAATTCATTCGCGCACCACCCCTATTTTTAATTAGGGTAGCAAATTCTTTTTCTTCACGCACCTCCATATTTTAGTTTGTGCACCCCTTGCTTTTAATTTGGATTCTGTTTATCTATTTACTTCATGCACTTCCCAATGTAATAACCCCACATCCCTTACATTAAGTTTTATTTTACTTTATGTACCTGTGTTTTCACTAAGCACACACTCCACTCCTTTATTTTCTTCTTAGGCTAAGATGTGTTTACTTTAATGCACCCCGCATTTACTTTATGGACCCTGCGTTTCTCTTTATGCATCACGTTTCCGTGTATCTTTTTTGTTTTCTTTCTCATTTATCTCTTTTTTAATTAAATCTCACCTTTCAATCATATCATTTTCAAAAATAATAAATGTATTTTAAAATTGAAATAAGAATTAAAGTAATTTTATTAAAATGATACAAATAAGGATAAATAAAATTTAAAGTTATTTTCTTTATTTTATCTTTTAGTGTCTAATTGACTACTTGCGTCACACGACACTCTTTTTTCAATAAATAAATTATAAAAAATGTATTTGGTGTCTAATAACAGCTTGCGTCGCACGATACTTTCTTTTAAAATGCAAAAATTATTAGAAAGTGTTTTTGGTATCTAATTGATCGTTCGCGTCACACAACACTCTTTTTCAATAAATAAGTTATAAAAAATGTGTGGTGTCTAATCGGCCGCTCGTGTCGCACCACACTCCTTTTCAAATATGTGACAACTTTCAAAAATTAAATCATTTAATCAAACAATTTTACAAAGAACTACGTAGTCCTGATTTATTATTTTTTAATGAGAATACGTAGGACCAAGGTTTTAATCTTTGTCGGGTCCCTTTCACTCAAAACATATGTCTGTTCAATATTTTCTTATTTTTTTGGGAAAAATAAATATTATAAGATAAACATATCTTTTTTTGAATTTAATTAAAGGCACCGCCTTTGGGCGAGCGCTGTAGGGTGCTAATACCTTCCTTACGCGTAACCGACTCCAGGACCCTAAATTTATTTTTTGCAGACTTTATTTTATGGTTTTCCATACTCTTCCAGAATAAACTATGGTGGCAACTTCAAATCTCTTTTTCCAAATCAATTTCTTTTTTCATTTGCCGTCCCGTCGCGATTTAGGTTGCGACACTAAGACTATGTGTAGAGTATGTAGTCATGGTGATTGAATGAACTTAGAAACTTTAACAAAGTGTGAAAGAAGAAACCAAGGACAAGTAAATCTCCAGGTTAGATGAGGTGATGATAATCATGGGTGTCCGTCGGTAAATGTCAATTACCGACGGATATATATCCGTCGGTAAACATCCGTCGCTAAATACGATATTTCTTGTAGTGTTTAAAACTTCTTAAGTACCAAGGCCAATCCTTGTCAAGATGAACTTGCAAAATGTTTCAAAGAACACTCAATTGTCTAAGTGTTAAGAAAATAGAATCACTTGAGACATTAAGCACAAAACAAGCACAAACAGGACTCAAAGAAAAGAAAAGACTAACACTAAAAGCAGACTCCTAAATGGCAAAAAATTTTGGAGACTTTGGTCTCACAATTATAAACCACTAAGCGTCTAACTATGCGGCCTAAAAGCAAGGTGAGAAAGCACTTAGAACTTTTAACACACTCACTTACTAAAACGTTACACTATTGGTATGAAAAATTGTTCTACTTAGGAGATGAGATTGAACACCTTTGGTTCCCTAAGACACCTAAGTAGGCCATGGATACAATGAAATGATTAAAGCAAAAGAAATTGTTGCACAAGTTTTGGTACAAAGTGAAGCAAGCCGAGAGCAACTTGGATGCTAGACAATAAGATTTTAAGGCTTTTTGGAGAACCAATAAAATGCCTTAGAATGCTTCAATTGTACCAAAATAAGTGTCCAAATTATACAAAATTAAACGAACTAAAAGGTGTGGTTGAAATGAGATCCAAAATGTGCAGCCAAAGACTCCAAAACAACACCAAAACAAGCTTTCCAAAGATCACAACTGTTGGAAAATGCACTATCCTGATAGCAAATGAGGCTTTGGTAGCATTTGTATATGACCAATGTTCAAGCACCAAAGTGTGAAAATGTTCTTTTGCAACACCACAACATCAAAAGCAGCCAACAAACCTGCAAAGAGTGAAAGAAAGAAACAAAAACAAAACTATGACAAGCAAACTAGTTAGCACACACTCTCTCAAATGAATAGGCTCAAAACTCTCAAGCTCTCAAAGGTGAAAAGAAGGAAAGCTTATAGAGAACACACAAGCTAAAATTCTACATCAATATCCACCACCTAAGGTGCTACCATATCATGGAAACCATTCTAAACTCCATGGCATCATCAAACAACCAAAAATCGAGAGACAAGTGTATGAACCAATGAAAGGAGAAAGCAAGAAAAGCTAATTAGAAATGCTAAACCAAAGAGAATTTAATGAAACATGACTGAATGAGTAAAGAAGAATTGACAAACAACAAATTTAAGGCTGGAAAGAAAGGCAAGCAACACAAAAAGGAACCTAGAAATGCTCTAGAATAGATGAAAAGAACTGAAAACAGAGAAGAAAAAGTGCTCAGAAACAACCACTATACTCATTGCAATTTTGTGCCAAATTGAAGGAATAAATTCTACTTCTAATGAAGGCAAACTAAATGCAATATAGAGTACACAATCAAGGAATCAATTAGAATAACAAAGAGCACTTAAAAGCACCACAAAACGCACAAAACAATAGTAAAATAGAGAATTCTCGAGACCACTGCGTCAGAAAACGTGAAAATTTGCCTCAACTTAGCGGATTTTTCATTTTTTTTGTACTCACATTTTTGAATGATTCTTTTTTTGTATTTTTCATCTAGATGTTAGCTAAATGAGGCAAAATTCAGATTAAAATTTGGACCAGACAGTAAGTCATTATAAATCTCAAACAGTAGGTGTGCGTGTAGTGAAAACTAGAAAAATAGACTAGAGCAGAATTGCTCACGAAAATTATAAGATGTTCTATGAAAATTCAAGATGAATGAACTTGATTATGATCTAAAATCAAGTATGAATCATAGAACATCTTAAACACTCAAAAGCACAATCCAATCGGTGAAATGGAAGAAAAATAGTGAGACCATTGCCTTACACATCCACAAGCATCACTTGAAGTTCATAATTCATGTTGTGTGATGTAGGACTTGGTTCTCATCAAGCAAGTGCAAAATTCAACCATATGAACGAAAATTAAGATGAATTAAAGTTCTTAAACATGACTTAAGACAAAACACAACATAAGGAACTGAAAATTAAAAGATGCACTGATTAAAATAAAAAAAAATAGCAAGGAATAAAAAAAGAAGTGTTGGAAAACGAAAATGGAACCTAAAACAAATTTACACCAATGAAGCAAGGAGTACTACAAGATGAATCAATTGAGATTCATGTAGCCTTAATGTCAAACGGTGGAGAGCAACAAGAACATGAAGAAACAACAAAAAAACTTGAAGAAAACAGTGGAGAAGAAGAACAACACGGAAATGGAAAACAAAATGTTGGTATTGCGCAGCAGAATGTTTAAGCGTTTGGACAAAAACCAAGAGGGGGGTGAATTGGTTTTAAGTAATAAAATTAATACTTTAAAAGTTTTCCAAAATTTTATCGATTAAATCAAATATTAATTTCTTTAAACACAATAATAGATGAAATAAAGAGATAAAGAAGAAAGTTGAACATAAGTATTTATATTGGTTCGGATCAAAAGATCCTACATCCAGTTATTAATCTCTTAAAAACGAGATTAACTAAATCACTAACAAATATCAGATTACAATTTGATAATAAAAGAGTAAGGAAAAAAAACACATCTCTTGAACACACAAGAGATGAACACCTTTCTCTGAATCACACAGAAAACCTTGACCTTAGCTTTCCTAGCAACAGTAGCATCACTCAATCTCCTAGAACACCTTTCAGGAAAAGTTATCGCTCTACCCACACTAGGTTTTTCAAAGCTTCTTTTGAGAACACTCGGAGAACACTCTTTGCAGTCACAACACTAGCACTCTAACTTCTAAAAAAGGTAAGTAAGAAGTAACTCTGATGTTCCTTAAATAGGGGTTCCAAAAATTAGGTTAAAAAACTGAACAGTCGCGCTCAACTTACTAGGATAATCGATTATCACTCCAATGCATTTTCTAAAAACAAGGTTTTGAGCAAATAATCGATTATCAGAGGTGATAATTGATTATTCAAGTGTTATCTTGAAAAAATTGACTCAGCTCAGGATAATCGATTATCCTAAGTGATAATCGATTATCACATTGATTTTTCGAGAAATTATAGATTTTTGATCTTTGCATGTTGATTCTAACTAATCTAATTACTATTTACAAGATAGCTTTAAACATAAAAATAATGTTCTTCAAATTGACTTCCAGATGGCTTTTAGGCTTCTTTTATCATCATCATCAAAATCTTGCTTCATCATTAGACTTGTATTTGCTTTTGCCAACAATCTCCCCCTTTTTTATGATGATCAAAACAATATGTTTAAAGTATCTGCAATCAAAAGATCTCACAAATAGATATGTTAGTAGCACTGTTTGGTTTAAACTTTTAAACTTTTTCTCCCCCTCTTTTGATCATTTGAAAAAAAATTTAAGAGAAAAGCTCCCCCCTAATTAGACAATGCTAAATAAAATGGACTTTTATTAGGAACTAATAACCATGGTAAGCACTTTACAATAGCAATAAAAATAATAACAATGATGTAGACATTTAAAATTCTTGACTCATGTCATCATCTTCATCATATTTGTCAAACTTATGTTCTAGATTAGAAATCATAGAATCTAGTCCTCTAATTAAGCCAGTGACTTCTTCTTGTCGGGTAGTGGAGATGAGAAAGAATTCTTCAAGTCTATGGTTTAGGTTTAAGATGTGATCCTCTAAAGAAGAGGATGAGCCACCAACCCCACTTGATGAGCCAATATTCGTCCTATTTCTTGATCCGGTCTTCGCATAAATGATCTATAGGCAAATATTCAGTTGAATCCTTCAATGCCAGCAGTGAGGATTGGAGATGTGCCATCATGAATGGGAAATTGAGCAACATTTCCTAAATATCATCATCCAGAATGATGTCGACACCTTTCACTTTTGTAAACCCCACTCCATCTCTGAATTTGTAGTTGAAGTAGAAGGCCCGTACCAGATCGGGGTAGTAGGTGCCCTGCATCTCTGTGAAGAATTTGACCCCTTGTTCAGCAAGAAAGGCAAGGATTGTAAAATGCCGATTTACAAACCATTGAGATTTGATGAATTTTGGAGTGATAAAAGGCTTGTCTTTCCATAGAGTGATGAATTCAGATCTCCTATCTTCATCTGAAATCCAGCCTTCGATGGAGGTAGTCCTAGGTGCAGTTGAGGGTTGAGGAGCACGAGATGCAGTTCTTCTACGGGTAGGAATCTTCCTACGAGAAGCTTCAACCATTGTTTAAGTGGAGGAGAAGGAAGCTTTGAGAGTTTTTAAGAAAATGAAGGGTTCTGAAGATTGTGAGGGGGTGAAAAGAGTGTAACAGCGACTAGAATGGCATGTATTTATAGGGAAATGTCTCCAACAGCCATATACACGGATTTTAATGCAAATCTAGCCGTTACAACGGCTAGGTTTTGAAATTATTTGGTCCAACAATGTGTAATAATCGATTATCTGAAAGTGACAATCGATTATTGTTTCAAAAACTGTGTGAAACATGAATCCTAACAAACTGATAATCGATTATCCTAAGTGATAATCGATTATTCTAGAGTGGTTTTGAAACTTGGCTCAGAATTTAATGATAATCGATTATTACATCCAATAATCGATTATTCCAAAATGTTTTGGAATTTTTAATAGAGGCTGATAATCGATTATTGGCATTGATAATCGATTATTGACGATGTTTTTCGGATTTTTGAAGGAACTTGAATTTTGACACTTTTTAAGAAATCTCTAATATGCCTAAGTCTCTTCTTAGTTCATAAAATCTATCTTTAGCTAATGGTTTGGTAAAGATATCAGCTAATTGATGCTTTGTATCTACATATTCTATCTCACAGTGGCCTTTACTTATGTGATCTCTTAAGAAATGGTGTCTTATTTCAATGTGCTTTGTCCTAGAGTGCATTATGAGATTTTTGGTTAAGTTAATAGCATTGGTATTATCACATTTCAGAGGTATATGATTTAGAAAGATATTATAGTCTTCTAATTGTTGTTTCATCCAAAGAATTTGACCACAACAGTTTCCAGCTGCTATGTATTCAGCCTCTATAGTTGACAAAGCCACACAAGCTTGTTTCTTAGAGTGCCAAGAGACTAATGAACTTCCTAAGAGGTGACAAGTACCACTGGTACTTTTTCTATCTATTTTACAACCACCATAATCAGCATCTGAATAGCCTATCAAACTAGGAGATGCTCCTGAAGGGTATCAAAGTCCAAAGCATGCAGTTTCTTTTAAATATTTTAAGATTCTTTTCATAGCAGTAAGATGTGATTCTTTTGGATTGGCTTGAAAACGAGCACACACACATACAACTTGCATAATGTCAGGCCTACTTGCAGTAAGATACAACAAAGAACCTATCATGCCTCTAAACTTAGTCTGATTTACTTCTATTCCTGATTAATCTTTGTCTAAATAGCAGGAGGTTCCCATAGGAGTACTTGCTTCCTTAGTAGTATCCATTCCAAATTTCTTAAGTACTTCTTTACAGTACTTAGATTGAGAAATGAAAGTTTCATTTTCCATTTGCTTAATTTGTAGACCCAAAAAGAATGTCAATTCTCCCATAATTGATATTTCAAATTCTTCCTACATTATACTTGCAAAGCCCTTACATAGAGAACTATCAGTAGACCCAAATATTATGTCATCTACATAAATCTGAACTAGTAAAATATGCTCATCTACTATTTTAATAAACAAAGTTAGATCAATTTTACCTCTTTCAAAATCATTTTCTAACAAAAATGTACTTAATCGTTCATACCAAGATCTAGGTGATTGTTTTAATCCATACAATGCTTTCTTCAATTTATAAATGTGATTAGGAAACTTATAGTCTTCAAAGCCAGGTGGTTGTTCAACATACACATTTTCTTTAATAAATCCATTTAAGAAATCCCTTTTGACATCCATCTGATACAATTTAAATTTCATGAGAGAAGCATAAGCAAGAAGTAAACGTATAGCTTCTAACCTGGCAACTGGAGCATATGTCTCATCATAGTCTATACCTTCTTCTTGTCTATATCCTTTTGCTACAAGTCTGGCTTTGTGTTTAGTGATGTTTCCATCTTCATCTAGCTTGTTTCTAAACACCCATTTTGTTCCTATGACTTGGTGTGAATCATCCCGAGGAATGAGTTCCCAAACTTCATTTCTTTCAAATTGATTTAGTTCTTCTTGCATTGCTATACACCATTCATCATCTTGGAGAGCTTCTTCTACATTTTTGGGTTCTATCTGTGAAACAAAAGCAACAATCATACATAAATTTGACATATTTCTAGTAACTACTCCCTTTGATATATCTCCAATGACATTTTCCAAAGACAATCCTCTAGGTGATTTCTAGCTTTTGGCAAGATCTTTAGGTTCAGCCAATGGGTTCTCATTTTGGTACATCTCATCAAGAGCTTCTTTGAAATATTCTTCATCACCTGCATTTGTTTTATTTGACTCAAGAGGGTTCTCCTCAAGGTCCACAATTTCATAAAAAACAACATGCATAGATTCTTCTATATTCAAAGTTCTTCTATTAAAAACTCTATAGGCTTTACTAGTTAATGAGTATCCTAAGAAAATAACTTCATCTGCTTTAGAGTCAAATTTACCCAAATTTTCTTTTCCACTGTTTAGGACAAAACACTTGCATCCAAATATTTTTAAATGTGCTACATTAGGCTTTCTTCCTTTAAACAATTCATAGGGGGTAATTTTCAAAATTGGTCTAATAAGCATTCTATTTAATGCATAACAAGCCGTGCTCACAGCATCAGCCAAAAATATTTAGGCACATCATATTCGTTCAACATTGTGCGAGCTAATTCTTCTAAAGATCTATTTTTCCTTTCTACAACTGCATTTTGTTGAGGAGTTCTAAGTGCAGAAAAATTATGCATAATTTCGTTTTCTTCACAAAAGTTTTCAAACAATTCATTTTGAAATTCTCCACCATGATCACTTCTCAAAACTTTAATTTTCAAATCTTTTTCATTTTGAATCACTTTTGCAAATTTCTTAAAGGCTTTAAAGGCCTCACTTTTTAGTGTGAGAAAGAAGGTCCATGTATATCTTGAGTAATCATCAACAATAACAAGAGCATAAGAATTTCCCCCAAAACATTTTGTCCTTGAAGGACCAAACAAATCCATATGCAAAAGTTCTAAAGGCTTTGATGTAGAAATCGCATTTTTTGAATGAAATGATGATTTTACTTGTTTTCCTTTTTGACATGCATCACATAGTTTATCTTTTTCAAACTTTATTTTTGGCAATCCAATTACTAATTCTTTAGAAATTAGTTTGTTTAATTGTTGCATGTGAATATGAGCAGCTCATTTATGCCACAACCAAGGATTTTCTTCTTTAACAACCAAACAAGTTATATAACTAGATGATGCAGTATCAAGATCAATCAAGTAAATGTTATTGTGTTTCATACCTTTTAAGGCTACTTCATTGGAGTCCTTTTGATGAATAGTGCAAAAGTCACTCTCAAATATTACTTTGAGTCCTTTATCACATAATTGGCTTATGCTGAGAAGATTGTGCTTTAGTCCTTCCACATACAGTACATCCTTGATTTCCAAAGTATTTCTTCCACCTACATCACCCGTTCCAAGTATTTTTACCTTGTTGTTATCCCCATATGTAACAAATCCTTGTTCCTTTCTTTTAAAGTTCTTAAACTTCTTTTTGTCTCCAGTCATGTGTATTGAACAACCACTGTCAAGATACCACATTGATCTTCTAGATTTAGAAGTCATCTATAAAATAAGGAAACAATTCATTTAGGTCCCCAACAACTTGTTTGGGTCCTTGGGGTTAGAAGAAAAATATCTACTTATGAACAGACACCCAATGATACTTCCCATTTGGAACACCAAAATGTTTAATATTGCATTTATTTGAAGTATGACCCTTTTTCATGCAATAAAAACATGTAGCAGTACATGCATATGTATTCATAGAATGAGACGTTCCTTTTTCTACCCAAACTCTACGAGTTCTTTTAGTTTTATTTTTAAAATTATGATTATGAGCATGCTTGGTCTTATTTGGATTTTTGTTGAGATCAAACTTTTCACAGTTTTTATTTTCTAAGGCATCTTCAAGATGTTTCTCCAAAATACATATATCAAACATGTAACTTTTACATGAAGCACATTCAACAATTTCTTTTTCTTTATTTTCTAATATTGAAATTTTATTTTTTAGAAATTCTTCTTCTTCAAGAGAGATTTTTCAAATTTACTTTGCAAATCTTTAAAATCATATTTTAACTTTTTATGAGCAATATCCAATTTACTAGATTTAACAAGTAATTGTTGAAAAGCATCATACATATTATCATAGTCATTTTCATTGCAAGTAGAATTTACCTCACTGTCAGAATCATCGTGATTAGCCATTAAACATAGATTTGCTTCTTCATTATCAGAATCGCTAGAATTTGATGAGCTTGAGGCATTGTCTTCCCATGCTATGTATGCCTTCTTTTTAAAGTATTTTCTGCCCTTCTTTTCTTCACTTTTCTTTGAATTTGGGCAATCAGCCTTGACGTGTCCAGATTCTCCACATCCGTAGCATTTGAAATTAGAGGATGATCCTTGATTCTCCTTCTTGTTGTTCTTGAATTGATTTTTACCTTTGGCCTTCATGAATTTTGTAAACTTCTTAATCATGAGACTAAGATTTCCATCGTCATCCGAATCTTCTTCTTCCTTTTGCTTTTTGCCTTTAACTACTTCAGTTTTGAAAGTAATGTTCTTCTTTCTTCCAATATCTTCTTCTTCATTTAGTCTACCCAGTTCAAGCTCATGCTCCCTTAGCTTTCCAAATAGGGCCGCCATCGTCATTGTCCCAAGATTTTGTGACTCCGTGATGGCTGTCACCTTTGGCTGCCAAGTCCTGTTGAAGGATTTAAGAATTTTTATATTTAATTCATCAGTGTCAAAAGTTTTACCTAGACCTGTGAGATGATTGACGATGTGTGTGAATCGTTTCTGCACATCATAAATAATTTCTCCTTGTTGCATTCGAAACATTTCGTATTCTTGGATCAAGGAGTTCTTGCGTGCCTTTTTCACATCGTCTGTTCCTTCATGGGTCACACGCAATATTTCCCACGTATCTTGTGCATTGGTGCAGACTGAAATCCTGTAAAACTCATCTAGGGTTAAAGCAGATGAAATTATATTTCTAGCTTTTACATCATACTAAGCTCGTCTATTTTCGTCTGTTGTCCATTGCGAGAATGACTTTAGTTCCTGCACATCATTTACAACATTAACAGGAAGAAATGGACCATTTAACACAGCATCCCAAATACCTCTATCAATAGATTCCAGAAAAATTTGCATCCTAACTTTCCAGAAAGGATCATTTTCACTAGTAAATAGAGGAGGTTTGTTGATAGACGCACCCTCAGCAAAAGTTTGATTTTGTCCAACCATTTTCAAAAAATTTGAATAACTATCAAAACAAGCTTTGATACCAATTGTTGGTATCGCGCAGCGGAATGGACAAAAACCAAGAGGGGGGTAAATTGGTTTTAAGTAATAAAATTAATACTTTAAAATTTTTCCAAAATTTTATTGATTAAATCAAATATTAATTTCTTTAAACACAATAATAGATGAAATAAAGAGATAGAGAAGAAAGTTGAACACAAGTATTTATACTGATTCGGATCAAAAGATCTTACATCCAATTGTTAATCTCTTAAAAACGAGATTAACTAAATCACTAACAAATATCAGATTACAATCAGATAATAAAAGAGTAAGGAAAGAAAACACCTCTCTTGAACACACAAGAGATGAACACCTTTCTCTGAATCACACAGAGAACCTTGACCTTAGCTTTCCTAGCAACAGTAGCAGCACTCAATCTCCTAGAACACCTTTCAGGAAAAGTTATCGCTCTACCCACACTAGGTTTTTCAAAGCTTCTTTTGAGAACACTCGGAGAACACTCTTTGCAGTCACAACACTAGCACTCTAACTTCTAAAAAAGGTAAGTAAGAAGTAACTCTGATGTTCCTTAAATAGGGGTTCCAAAAATTAGGTTAAAAAACTGAACAATCGCGCTCAACTGACCAGGTGATAATCGATTATTCCAGTGCATTTTCTGAAAACAAGGTTTTGAGCAAATAATCGATTATTAGAGGTGATAATTGATTATTCCAATGCTATCCTAAAAAAATTGACTCAGCTCAGGATAATCGATTATTCTAACATTTTGATTTTTTGAGAAATTACAGATTTTTTATCTTTGCATGTTGATTTTAACTAATCTACTATTTACAAGATAGCTTTAAACATAAAAATACATGTTCTTCAAATTGACTTCCAAATGGCTTTTAGGCTTCTTTTATCATCATCAAAATCTTGCTTCATCATTAGACTTGTATTTGCTTTTGCCAACACAAAACACAAGTATGGATCAAGAACCTTACCCAAACCAAGAGGATGGATGCACCAAAGGCTTGAATGGCTCTAGATACCATTGATGGACCTCTTTAGAGTAGAATTGGAAGGAGATCCATAACAATGCAGCGAAAATGGAGGAGGTGTTGTAGACTTTCGACCATGGAAGATTGGTGAAGATGAAGAGTAGAAATGGAACTATGGAATTGAAGGTGGCTAGAGGAGATGAAGGAGAAGGATAGCCATGTGTGCTCTCAAATTAATAGAGGGTGGAGTGATCTCAACACTAGCATTATTAGCAATTCAAGAGTAACCCTTACATGTGCATATGAAGCTATCATTTATAGTAGATTAGCTTCCTTAATGCAATTCAAATTAGGCACAAATGAAACATAGATGTAGCTTGAAGAGCAAGCTTGATTCTCGGCCATGTGATGTAGGAGGTGATGCAAGATGACGCCAAGTGTCCTTTTCACACAGTCCTTGCCTTGGTCATGCTTAGCTTGCTTGTCTCCATGTGTAACACATGCTAAGGAATCTTGGCCAAGAAGGAAATTGGACTCGACCCAATTTTATGCACAATGTAATCACAAATGTTCTAGCTTATTTATTGAAAGTAAAGCCTAAACAATGACCCAATTTAAATCTAAACTATGGTCTTCCATGCATCAACTCATATTTTATAGATTTCTTTGGCCCATGTGAATAAAATGAAAAGCCGATGATTGACTTAATAATCTTGTGAGAGGCCCATTTGTATCTTCTTCATCATGCTTCTAGTGATTGGGCCTCGAGATGGGCTTGGGCTTGTTGATGCATTTGGGCTTAGGCTTATTGGGATTACATCAAGACCATAACAACTGAATTGTAGAAAGCATAATCAAACGAGTACTAAGGCTCTCAACCGTTCAGTTACATCATGGTAATCGATAATCAAGATAGGAATTTGAATTTCAGGGGACATGGATGAACGAATAGTGGTTTTATCAACCGTGTAGTTATGTCACATTGATTGATGGATGTTGTGTAAGATAAGTTGAAGTACTAACACAAGATGTCACTGTTTGCAAATCGGAATTCATGTACACCCCGTACACATAGTATTTTTTGAACATGTCTACTTCTAGCTAAACAATCACAATTTTTCTAACCAAAAGATGATAACATCCTAAGATGGATAGAAGATTAAGAATATTATTGTATGTGTCGATGAACACAATAGTGTTCTTACTCAAGAGCTAAGGCTTGACAACTCATTTGCTAGTTAGCCGATTAAACCTTTGACAAGACAAGTCAATATTTTCAACATGCTTTGCTAATACAAATCATTCTACTCTCTCTACTTTTTTATAAACAAAATGACATGTCATGCTAAAATACACCGAACGAATCCATTATGCAACCTTTATTTAATAGTTATTTTTATGATTGATAGAGTATAATATAAATTAAGTTTGATTATATAAACATAACTAGTAATATTTGTTCTATGGGTGAAACACATAAAAATATTAGAGTAGAATTTATTTGAATTGTTACCTTCGTTTGTTCTCTTCAAATGTGAACATTTGTGAATGAAAATTTTAAAATCAAATTTAAAAAATATAATAGTCAACTTAAAATATTTAAATTTTGTCAAATTTCGATCGGATTGACTGGACCAAATTTGGCCAGCGTAAACTCAGTCAAATTTAGCCAAATTTAAGCCAGGATTGACTAGGCTGAATTTGACTAAGGTCAATGTACCCAAATTTGGTTATATTTTGGACGGATCAGACTAGATCAAATTTGACTAAATTTTGGCCAGACCAACTCCACCACATTCGGCCAATTTTGGATGGAGATGACTTGGTTGAATTCGGCCAGGTCAACTCGGCCAAATTTAGGCTACATCGACTTGGGTGAATTTCGTCGGGGTCAACTCGGCCAAATTCAGCCAAATTTTGATGAGGCTAACTCCAAAATTTGCCAAATTTTGGCTCAGGTGAATTCGGCCGAATTTCGGATAGCACTATCTCGGTCAAATTCGGCCATGATAAAGATGTAAAAATGAGCAAGGGCAAGGATCCACTTGAAGAAATTAGAGGACCCATGACAAGGGCTAGAGCAAGAAAAGCAAAGGAAGCTCTTCAACAAGTATTGTCTATATTATTTAAATACAAGTCCAAGTTTCAAGGAGAAAAGACCCATGTTGTGAAATGCATCATGACCTAAATGGAAAAGGACTAATGTTGTGCTGCAATTTTTTTTATGTTATTAGTTTGTTTAAATAATGGCCTAATCATTTGTAAAAATTGGTTGACCAAATTATATTTTGGATTAACCGATTAATGGGCTTTAGTTTCGCTTTATTTTCAAGTTGTAATAAGGCCCATTTAGCAACCTAAGAATCAGCCTTTGGGAGACTAAGGGGAAGCATAACTGAATGCTTTTGGGGTGACTTTTAGGTTGCCAAAATACTAGTTACAATCAGCCACTAAGTAGTGGGATCATTAATAGCTTAAGTGGGATGTAATGGGTCTTTTGTAATTCTGATGGTTAAAGTTTCTATATAAGCTGAACCATTTTCATCAATGAAACAAGTTAAGTTAATATTAGAGTTTTTCTCTTCTAAGATCTTAGTGAGAGTGATTCTCCTAAGTTCTTGAGTGATTCAAGAACTCTTGGCTGTATAAAAGGACTTTTCTAACCTTTGTGTTTTGCCTCCTTCGGAAAGAGTGATTCTTTCCTTCCACCTTTCATATTCACCTTTTATTCTTTCTTCTTCACCAAATTTTTAGAAAGAAAATACAGTTCTACCTAGATTTATCTCATGGTCATAACTCCCATTCTATTACTCCAAAATTAGTGATTCTTAAGCCTAAACTAAAGTTCAGAACATGAACTTTCACGTCATTTTGGAATCATATCAATTGGAGTTTTATACCATAAGATATCGACTATTCTAAATTATTATCCAAACTAAAATGTCAACCACTTTCCTGTTTACCTTTTCACTAATTTTCCAAGTTTCCTACAAGGTTTTAACCCTAAAGATCCTAAGTCAGCCCTTGTGCAAATGGGGTTCACATCAGGCCAAATTTCAGTAGGTATCAACTCAACTAATTTCGTTCAAATTTTGGCCAAAACAAACTTGGTCACGCTCAGTCAAAATTCGGTCGGTGTTGACTTGGCCAAATTTTTCCAAATATCGGTCAAGGTCAACTTGCCAAATTTATCTTGAGGCCGATTAGGTTATATTTGGAAAAAAAGTTTGGTTGAGGCTGATTTGATCGAATTCGGCCAAATTGACTTTGCCTAATTCGACCACATTACGACCATGGTCAACTTGGTCAGATTTGGCCAAATTCGGGACATGTTCGACTCGGCGAAATTTGGCTAAATTTCGGCCAAGTCCAACTTTGGCCACATTCGGCCAAGTTTTTGTTGGGGACGACTTGGTCAAATTTAGTCAAATTTCATCCGAGGTCCACTTGGCCGAATACGGCCCAATTTCGGATAAGGCCAACTCGCTTGAATTCTACTGAATATTGGCTAGATCAACTAGGCCAAATTTGACTAAATTGGGTCAAGTTACTGTTGGTCGAATTTCGGCCAAGCCTGCTCCGACTGAATTAGGTCAAGTCGGGCCCAACCAAAATTTGGTCGTACTTGGCCAAGACGACCCGACTGAATTCAACCGAGTTAGTCCCGACCAAATTTCGATATATTTGACCCCTGCCTTTTCTCATCTTGAACAATAACGAATTCCACAAGTTATAAAATTTCAATTTCCTTCTTTTTGGAGTGAATTTCAAATTTTATTATTTTAGTTATTTGAAATACCTTCTTAAAATTCCTCAATTTCAATTTCCTTTTAATTTCCTCATCCAAACAAGTTATTTTACTTCAAAGAAATTCAAATTCTCTAAATAAATGAATTACTCTCTTAAATTGCCTCATCCAAATATACCATTAAAGAAATTCGACTAAACAAAGTCAATATGAATAAATACTAAAAGTGAAGAACAATTTGCTGGAGATTAAAATTTTCAATTTTTCAAGAAAAGCTTATTTTAACCAAAATTTTATTCAAAATTTTCTTTTATGGAAAAAATTGTCAAAAGATCCCATCAAATAAAATTGATTGACTATTACTAGGCAGAGCACACATTCAAACATAAAAGATGCCACATTTCATGCTTTCAAATTTTTGAGAATTGTATATATAACATATGCAAGTGAACCAAAAAATACATTATTATTGAAGGTAAAAGACAAAGAGTTGCAAAGAAAACCAAATAAAAAAAGTAGGGAATAGTACAAGAATTTGGAATTTCTCTTACTCTTTTCTTCTTCATCATAAACAGAAAAAATCAACTGTTTCTACTAGTAAGGATAATTTCTCAATTTGCAGAAACTGGAACTTACATTGCATTCAAGGCTGCAATGGCTGAATTTATTTCTCTCAGAATCCCAGTTATGTCAGACCACTCTGCTTGACAGTGTAGCTTCTTCTCTCTGACAAAAGATGGTTTGTTAAAAACTAACAAAAGGTGGAATTTTCTTCCATGATCAAAACCCAGATAAAAGATCCACTTGAAGTACCAGCACACGCCCTTCTTCAGCATAACCATTCATCAACAAAATTGTTCATTCTAGTTTGAATGAATGCCATTTCACAACAGTTTACAGGAGGTGGAGACACCATGTCACAAAGATGTCAGGAAAAATCTGCATGCATGCCACATCGTTGAATCAAGAATAACTGAGAATTTTTCACCACATTGTTGAATAAAAACATCTGCATCTGCTTTGCTTCAATAAACTTGACCAATAATTTCACCACAGAAGGCATCACATCATGAAACTTCTCCTTTTCCCTTGATCCACCTACACTCAACACTTTGTTCTTTTTCCTTTTTACAACTTTGTTGTTTTCCAAATTCAATCTCAATTAATTTTCCCCTCCAAAACCCTTTCTTCGTTTTCCCTATCACAGTTTAAGAAAAAATAGTTGTGATATGGAACCGAAGCTCAGCTATTGAGGAATATTACAGTACCTCTCTAACCCAATGATATCTCAACTTTGCTGCACAAATAAAACCATACAGCCAAATGTGCAGATTCTGGTCCAATGTTTGTCAAAAGATCATGAAGATCAGACACTCCTAGCCATAGAGACAAAACTGATACCTGGTCCTCTCACCAATAATAGTGCATTCTGCAGCTTCCTTTTCCCCTTCCACTGGACAATGCAGGAACTGATCAAAACAATTCAAACAAAGAGAGTCTAAACAAAATGTCTCCTCATAAATGTCCGTAATGCATCTTCCACAATGAATGCAGCGTATTATGCATACTGTGCAACCTCTACAGAGCTGAGTAGCAACATGCTTCTGCTGACAACTCTCAGCAGGACAATCATAAATAGGTCTCACTTTCTTGCATTTTGGACATGCATCTACGTCGATTTGACGGCCATCTTCACGTAAGATATGTGAATACTCTCTCCGGTAGAATTGCGGCTTCTGATCTCCATGTTGCAAATGCTTGCTAGTATCCAGTAATTTCTTTAACTCTTCCAACTGCTGTTCAGTCACATGACACGTACCAGCAAGCCCACCAATTCGTAAATGCTTGATACCAGATTTTCCATATGACTTAAGAGCCCTGAGGTTCAATAAGATGCCCTCAATTGTGATTTTGATACAATCTGGAACACTTAGCTGAAAGAGGTACATTCAAATTTGTTACATAAATAATTTCAAGATATGTCATTTCAATATAAGTTAAGCTATCAAAACATCGTAGTACATAGACAATGATGTGTTTTTCATAAACATGCAAAGGAAATGTAATTGAATTAGCATTAGCATGGTAGCGCACATTCATCTTTACTGTTGTGTGTGCAACAATTGTTCAAGAATAGAAGTTCATAATTGAATTGTAATGCTTAGACTACTAAGCAAAAAAGTTGTGCCTACTATTAGTAATACATACAAAATATTGTACATTGACATCATTATATATTAACAACAAAACATATACAAAATATTGGCAGCATGAAATCTAAAATATACAAAGCACCAACTTGAAAAAACCATAGCTCTTTAAAGATATATTCTTGGGAAAGTTTTGATGTAAAAGAAAGGTTAACATAACTCAACAAGACTCAACAGGTAGCAAAAGTTTTGAAGTTAAAATAACACCAAATCTGCAAGCTAGTGATGTAGGGTTAGCTTCAAGCAAGGTTTTAAAAGGAGGTCAGTCACTTTATTGGTAATAAATGATATGTACACATGTTTGTTTTGGATCATGTTACAAATACTAACCTTCATCAATCCTGTGTTACTTCGTAAAACTCTTCGAAGACCACTGTCAGTGACCCATAAACAGTTCACCAGGATCAGGCATTGAAGGGTACCTTGAGCTCTGTTGGTTAACTTCACAAGTTTATCATCAGTAATCCTTTCGTTCAATGGCTGATTAATGTGCACAGTCCTCCATAACAAAGGATCACCTCTAACAGCATCACGCAATGTTCTGCAGACCTGTTCAACAGAGAGAAGGTCCCGCACACCTAGGTAACCCAAGACAAAAAACAAAGCATCATGTGGGTCACCTCCTTCAGCATCACATTCAATTTTGGTGCAGTTTTGCATTGCTTCAGTGCTTGGAACCAAGTAATTGTCATGCTTAACGCTCGTAAATCCCCCTTCACTTCCCTCAGCCACAATGCCCCCACCAAATACCCCATCAAAATTTTGATACCCTTTGAAAATATCACCTGATACAGACATCTCATTCTCCTTAGAACTAAACCCATGTTGCAACTTCTCAAGGCCATTCCAAGTCCAACCCAGACCTAAAAGGTGAAGATGATCATGATCACCGATCTTTTCATGTGTTTCAGCCAGCAAAAAGTCTATATCCTCAGGTGGGAAATCCCATTCAAAATCAAAATCCTCAATCCAATCTGAGAATGCTGCCAATGTAGATTTTATGTCTAGTTCAAAAGGGTCCACTGGCAACCGACCACGAACATCATCATCGTTGTCATGTTCATCGGTGTCATCATCAACAACCACTTCCTTTGCATTCTCCAAATAAAAACATGTCTCTCCTAAATTCTCGTTGAAACAACATAGGCAGCAAGAACTGCCAAAACAATCACAGCTTTTGATCAAATGGCCGTCCAACACCGACCCATTTGAGGGGCAAAACTTCTTCTCTTGCGGAATCAAAAAGCTAGATTCCTTATAAGAATCAAAAGCCATTCTTTCCCTCCTTAACCGTCACTGTAACAAAGAAACAGAAACCCTGCAACAAAGGATAACCGGAACTCAAAACACACACCTGCAATGCCTAATCTCTCCCGTTTTTTTTTTTTCTCAATTGAGTGGAAGGAAATAAAAAACAAAAAACACGCACTTCAAAGCACAAATTGATGACAGCAGACAAAAATAACAAAAAGGGGAGATTTGTAAAGAAGGCAAAATAGAAGAATGAGAAAAATAAAACAAGAGGGTATGGAGCATATGTATCACCAATGTTGGGCAGGAAGAAGAAGATACAATGTGATTTGGAAAATCAGGTTTGTAATAGCCATGAAAAAACAAAAAAAGGAAGAGAGGAATTACGCTCTACTTCATTGTTTTGGATTTTCGCCAATTCATGAGAGGGGACAGAGATTAAGACAGTCAACATATGGAGGTAAGGATCAGATTCCTACTCTCCTCAACAAATGGAGGAGATTAAGTTCACAGATTCTTTGAGATTATCTTTATACATGATTTTGTTTTTATTTATTTCTTTTCTACAACTTTAGAACATTTTAATTTCAAACGTTAAAAATAAAATAAATAATTTATTTGTTCTTATTTACATAGCAATTTGTTCTTTCTATTTTTATTTATCTTAATTTAGTCTTTATTTTTAAAATTTTTATATAATCAAGTCTTTTCGGTAATCTATAACTATATATAAAGGAGATTCCCTCTTTTGCATCCACATTTCATAATTCCAACTTTACCCTTTACAATTTAATTATTTATTAATTTTTTAAAAATTAACGATTACTTTCACAAGTCTTTATAAAACTACTTACTTATCTCCTTCTTCTTTTTTCTCATACTATTCATCAACAATTATTTTTCTCATATTTCCTCCATACATTTCACTTTAATTTTTATAAATATACTTTTATTTTGTTTATTAACTTAATAACATTACAATATCATTAATTATTAATATAATTCAAAAAATACGTACACAGGCGCGATAGCGCCTGTGTTTATGCTAGTACTATACTAATTGCGTTAAAATGGTATCAAATGTTAAGTTTTTGAAATTTTTGATTTTTGATTTATTTTTTAAAAATATTAAAATTTCTCACGTGTTAAATTGATGTCGTGTCACGGGACAATGATAGTATCAAGAGCATTCTCACATGTCATTGTTATGCTAGTGTTATCTCTTCATTCTCAACTTAGTCCTTGTATTTTTTATTTTATCTCAATTTAGTTTCAATTTTAGTAAAAATTTAATAATTTTGTCCCTCTTCAAATTGAAAAGCAAATTTAATTTTTATATAAATAATAAACAAATATTTTTATCCAAATTGATATTTTTATTATATATTTTTTTAACAAAACTAAATTTATTTATATATTTTTATTCAAGATAGCATATTTTTTTAAATAGTTATAAAATATTTAAATTTTAAAAATAGTAATTAAAAAATAAAAAAATAAAATAAAATATATAACTATAAATACAAATTATGGATAAAATAAATTTTAGTTATTAAAATAAAATAATATTATAAGTAGTTATTAAAAATGTTAAAAAATAAAAAAATTATTTTGTAATGAGTAGTTATTAAAAGAATGACTAAAATAATAAAATAATAAAATAATAATTTGTTATAAATAATTATTTAAATTTAAAAAATTGTAATTAAGAGTATAAGATTTAAAAAATATAATTAAGAGTGATAGTGTAAAATTTAAATTTTTCATCAAACTCCTGGTACTTAATCATGTTGATTTTATCTGAATGTTTTAGGAATCTGTAACATCCCATTTAATTAATAACTCTAATTAAAGGAAGCGTCACACAGATTAATATAGTAAGCGTCCTTACAATTGTCCAAAAGAAACAGGAAGGAAATTTAGGCACACCACGATGCCGGTAACATAATATCATAATGTATCGACAACATCTTGAAATAAAACCTAAAGGCACGACAACACATGAGCTATAGCCTTAAAAGGAAAGCCCAAGCAAAAGGTATCCAGCCCAAGCAAGTTATGCAACGGAGTCACCATTTTCCTGTTGGCCACCAGGATTTCTCGCATCTGCTCACTTAAATAAATTGATGATCATCGCAAAAAGAGAGAACCACACAAGCAAGACATACAACAAACAAAAGGGTAAGCTAGAGCAGAAAATGGTTTATCACACAGTTACATACAATTTTGCAGTTCAAGATGCATAAGCCAACCAATCATGTTATGACTTGCAAACAATACACTAAGACTCAGACACGACTCATCCAGATACATATAATTAGTCAGATTCAACGGATGCTTGCACTTGTGGTGGCTTTTATTGCTCTATTGAGCTGCTCTACTGAGCTAATTGTTCCAGTGTCTCAACCCCCACACACAAGGTTAGCCCTTAATGGGTTCCAAGCCTCCTGCTACTCTAACTACTCGAGTCAGTACACTCTACATGAGACTAACCGACTCTTTAGAGCATCATGATGCAATCCTTACCTTGAATCGTTACTAAATTATATAGATGGGGCACCACCATGAACTCCCACTAACAAGGGCCATGGAATTAAGTCCTGACCAACTAAGGTACCACCATGATATCTCACCTAGAGATTCATGGAATTACGCCCTAACCAAATGAGGCACCACCACGAAACTATCGTGGAATTACGCCCCAAACATACCAACATCATGTTTCATCCATTAATATATAATCATATCTCATACCAACACCATGCCACTTTCATTACCAACCACCCCATTTGTTTTACATGCCAAGATCATACCAACACATCAATCCAATTCATAACCTCAGATATTTCATGCATATTCATATGCCTCATACTTTAAATAGAGCAAACCAACATCATGTTTCATCCATTAATATATAATCATATCTCATACCAACACCATGCCACTTTCATTACCAACCACCCCATTTGTTTTACATGCCAAGATCATACCAACACATCAATCCAATTCATAACCTCAGATATTTCATGCATATTCACATGCCTCATACTTTAAATAGAGCAAACCAACCAATCAAACAATCAATAACAACCATGTGAGGAGAACAATGTGGCCTACAACATATCTCGCTCAAGCCAGAAGCCCTCGCTCAGGCGAGAGGAGTACCCTCACTCAAGCTGTAGGCTCTCGCTTAGGCGTGACTGCGATAGAGGTCTTGGGAGGTTTTGCGAACGCTCGCTTAGGCGAGGCCATCTCGCCTAAGCGAGATGGTCTTTTGCTCAAAACTCAATTTGCTCGCATGAACGAGTATTCGAGCAAAACTCCTGGGTGATTTTTTGCTAGTATCGCCTAGGTGAGACAGGCTCGCTTGGACGAAAACACCAGATCTCGCCACTGTCCTTCCTGCAACAGCCATACACACATATCCAAATAACATAACCAGGCAGTCCACACATTCACAGTAGCATACAGTCCATACAAGACAAGAAACATGGTTGAAACAGATATATTTACAGAAAGTACTAAAGACCCTAGCTTCCCTTACCTAGAAAGAACTAGTATAAGACCTCGACACCGAACAACGGAGCACCACAACTCTAGGAATAGATTATAGAGCTCGAAAAATGTAGCGGAACATATTTAAACGGGTTTATTAGTACGAACCCTAGTTGGAACCATCAAGAATAAGTTGAAGGGAAAAGAGAATGAACTGAGAGCAACTTACATGAGCAGGGAAATGAGTTGAACTCACTTGAAGACAAAGATGTCTCAAAACCCTAGCATAGAAACGACAACAGCTCTAAGGAAATGGGGAGACTGTTTTATGAAAGTGGAGTGAAATGAAAAGGGTTAGGGTAGTTTAGGGTCCTTGGCTCCCAATGGGCCATCCCTGGGCCCAACTGATTTGGGGCAGCCCCTATAAAATAAGGACAGAAAAATAATTAGGCCTTACAAAATCTATATTAATGAAGTTAATGACAATGCACAAGTAGTATATTCCGATTTTTCATATGTATCACATGTTCGAACAAAAGGAAATATGTTTCACTTTGTACACACATTATATATGTTCTAATTTTCATGGTCAATGTTTAATAATATTATTATGAATACATAATATGATGCTCTTGAACGTGCGTTAATGGTGTCGTACGTTTATCATTTGCCTCACTTGCAATGTTATTTCTGCAACCTAGAAAGCTAAGGTTTCTTTATTTTTATTTTTGGTTAAAATACCTTTTTGGTTCCAATTTCCATCAAGTTTTGTTAAATAAGTCTTAATATTGTTTTTGTGTTCAAATAGGTCCCAATTTTCGTTAATTTTGTTCAATTAGGTCCTTTTTTGCTAACACCATTTAAATCCTTAACGACCTTGAACAGTGACTGCCACGTGTCACTTCGTGGTTTTTTTGAATTTTTTTATTTTTTTAAAATTTTTTAAAATTTTTTGGGAAAAATATATTTTTGGTCCTTAAAGTTTTACCAAAATTTGGAAATGGTCCCTGGTCGAAACTTGGTCACTGTTTGGTCCCTGTACTTTCAAAATCATTGTTTTTAGTCCCTATTTTTGGACAACGTTAAATATAACAAACGACGTGCCACATGTTATTTATTTATTTTTTTATAAAAAAAAACTAGCCGACACTTTTCACAAAAATTAGAAAAAATATGCTTTTGGTCCCTGAAGTTTGAACTTAATTTGGAAATGGTCCCTGGTTGAAACTTAGTCACTATTTAGTCCTTGCACATTGAATAATAATAATAATATAATAATAATACTATACTAATAATAATAATAATATTATTATTATTATTATATAATAATAATAATAATAATTATTATTATATATAATTATTAATAATACTAAAATAAATAATAATATTATAACTATTATTAAAATTAATATTAATAATAATTATATGATAATTATAATAATATATCAGTAATAATATAAATAATATAAAACTGGGACAAAATTGAATCAGATACACATAAGTAGGTACTAAATTGAAACAAAAAGACATATATAGGGACTAAATCGAAATCAACACAATGGTATTTAATAGTGACACTGACACGTGGCATTGCAATGCCACGTGTCACACACAATGACCTGAGAAATTAAAAAAAATTAAAAAAATTAAAAAAACCACAGACTGATAAGTGGCACGTCGTTAACGGTGTTAGTCAACTCCTTTTGAAAGGGACCTAATTGAAGCATTTTTTCAAAAGTTGGGATGCAATTGACACTTTTTAAAACCGGGTACCAAATTGACACACCTGTACCAAAGTGGGTACCATCTGAGTAATAAAACCTTTTTGTTAACATGAACCAAATTGGTCCTTCTCCAAATTGGAACCAAATTTAATTTTTATATCAAAGTTATAATGATGTGAATTTTAATATATTATATAAAAATATTTAATAAAAAAATGTGAATTTTAATATAACCACCTCAATCTAATTCTCAGCCACCACATCAATCTTTTCATGTATATGAACCAACAATACCAACTACATCATATTCATATTCTGAAAATGAGAGGAAGAAAATGAGGAGACTGAGATGCAAGTAGATGAACAAAGGCCCACAACCCAAAAAAAAACATGGTTTGTTAATGTCATTGGTAAGAAACTATATACAAAGTACTACTTAATATGTTATATGTTAGACCCGTGAAATTTAATTAATTAAATAAATAATTAATTAATAAATGCGGGTCGTGGAAGCCTTTATGACATTTAATAGTGGTTGATGTGACGTGAAGAAGTACTAGCCCAAATGGTTGAGAGTACTTTGGTTGAGTAAGAGGACTTGGGTTTGAGTCCAATGTAAGCCACTTATGTGTTATTTAATTATTATTGTTTTAATAATATGAATGTGCGTGTTAAGTAAGAATATAGTAATTGAGTTATGTTAGTTTAGCATGAAACATGAATTGGCATGATAGTTAGCATTGACTTAATATTTGCATGGTTAAGGGTTCAAACCTTGGTTTGAACAAAATGATTTTCTTTTTGTTAAAATCTACACAAGCATGGAAATGAAGAGGCACATAAACCCTAAGGCATGTGGCAGCAAGGGTGGCTAGAAACAGAAGGTAATAGGCCATGAAGTGATGATTAATTGTGGATTAATGCTATTTTCGTTTTGGTGCAATCAAACCATATTAAGAGCACAATAAAAAGCTAATTAAGGGTAAGAGGAAGGGTTTTGTGAAGCTTTGAGGTGAGAGTAGAGGGGACAAAATTGGGAGTGTTTTAGGAGAATTGAGTGAAGCAAAGAGTGAGTGGGAAGAGAAAGATAAAGGAGGCCATTGGTGATCAAGGAAAAAGCTTGCAATCTTCAATTTTGGCAAAGGAAACCAGGTTAGGGGAGTTCCTCTGTTATTTTAAATTATGATTGTTGCGTGTTTTATATCTACATTGTATAATGATGTGTTCTGGATCATGTTTGATATGAAAAACCTGTGAGTTCTTGTTCTATTCGTGTTTTCTGGATTTTTCCAGAAACTGCCTGGCGGCGCAAGGACTGCCGCCAGGCGGCATATGCGTTTGCGTTAGTTTCTGGGTTCCTTTTATGAACCGCCGGGCGGCTGAAGGAGATCTGCCAGGCGGTGTGTGCTGGATTGCCAGTTTTGCATTGATTTTTAATGGTTTCGTGGCATGATGATGTTGGTTTAGGAATTTTATGGTGTGTGAATAATTGCATGGTGAATCGTTTATGATAATTGTGTAGTTGCGAAACTTACATGAACCTTTGGTTGAATTGGGTATGGGAGATTATATGGGAATGAGAACTGTGTGGGAGATTATATACATTGATTTGTACTCTGTGGGATATTAATAATGTAATGGGATTTGATATTTAATTGAACAATTTGATTGCCAAGAATGAGGTACCAATTCATGTAGAACTGTGGTAATTGAGGGAGTCGGGAAGGCCATACGCAAATGAGGAGAAGGTAAGATCGAGTTATATGAGTAAGCGAAATAATTTGCTTGTTGCTATGGATCCTGGTTACTAGATCACGGTGATTATGTGATATGTAGGGTTGAGAAATATTTATGTATAAGAAGATGGTCATGTAGTTGTCAATTGTATAGTTATGGAAAATTGGTTGAAACTCTAACATTGAGAACGAACTTGGAAATATAAGGACTGTTATTAAATGCTATGTGGTATATGATCAATGGTGATTCCCGTGTGTATGCTAATGTAATGGCGGGGAAGCTGCTCTGAATTAATGATGTGTAATTTGGTGGTGGGGATTAGCTTGTATGAATAAAATTGACGCCAGTAAAGTGGGCTATATATATTACATGCTTCACTGTTTGGGCGTGTAAGGGATGTATGCAATATCGAAATTTATTAATTTCATGGTTTAAGGGTATGGATGATGCAACTTTACTCTAGTCATGGTTTTATGCTTGTGAGTTTTATTGAGGTACATAGGCAATATTGACCAAAGTGTGGTGTCATGAGTTTATAAATTGATGTGTTGTATGGTTGAGATCCCTTGGGGATCTGTTTAATGTGCCAAGAAATCAGTAACAGAGCGCTACTGGTATGGCGCCTGTCGGCGCGAGCGAGCCGCTAGGCGGACGAAAACAGATCAGTGGCAATGGCCACTGTTGATGCTTGGCGCCTGGCGGTATGGTATAGCAGAGGTCCTGAAGGTGCAGTGGCGCCTGGCGGTGCAGGCAGGTGTGCCAGGCGGTGGCAGCGAGTGGCGTCTGGCGGTGTGGTGGAGTCTGCCCGGCGGTGACGATGCAGTGATGATGCTGCATGAGCGTGGCGCCTGGCGGTGTGTAATGCTTGTCAGGCGGTCTGAACCTAGTGTGTGCCTGGCGACGTGGGATGCGTGCCAAGCGGTTTTGGTTCATGGATGATGCGCGGGAAAAAGGTTTCTACACAGCTTTAGGGGATGTTCATGATGCGATGCTTTGACTGGGGGCCAAGTTACGAGTGTAATCTTGTATTGGGGTAACACGTGACCACTCTAGGTTGTAGCCTGGTGGTTTAGGAAGTCTAGTGGAATGTGCGAGTTGTGGCTCGTACGGCGAGGTTCGGGTGATTGCCCTCTTCAGAGTGATTCTGATAGAGCTTTGGTAGTCTGGAACAACTACAAACTTCATGTTTGTTTCGGGGAACTCCACTTGGGGTCACGGTGAGATGCTATGGCAATGTTATTCCCACGTGTGGACTATCAGGTGGTGGCCTGTAGTCGGAGCGGCGAGTAGACACTCGTGCAGCAAAGATCGATCATCGTTCTCACCTAAAGGGTATAGAAATGTTAGACGTCTAATGAAAGTATTGGAAGTGGAGAAGTAAGGAACAAGGGAGAAGAATACTAACTCGGGGTTTTAAGGTTGCGATGTTGTATTTAATATTTTATGTGTTTGGTTTTATTTAAATGAGCTC
>Ga0214545_1003698_pt1 | contig 29005 bp, 11 predicted proteins | sample CNSS4metaG_FD_160064 | JGI IMG/M metagenome (GOLD analysis project Ga0214545, IMG submission 160064) | Root nodule microbial communities from cowpea collected in UCLA plant growth center, Los Angeles, California, USA - CNSS4 | ecosystem: Host-associated > Plants > Roots > Nodule | place: USA... | reverse complement strand
GTAATTTTTATTTTTTAATATATATATATATATATATATATATATATATATATATATATATATATGTTAATCCATGAAAATATTTTATAATTAATTTTTTTCTATGTAAGCTTTTTTGAAATTTAATTAAAAAACCACTTTCATTTTTAATTAATTAAATAAATAAATGTTAATATCATGAATGTTAGATAACATATTCTCTGAACATATATGTATTGTTAACCCAATAACTTAAAACTTGAAAAGCCTCTCTCAATGAGTATAATATGAACCTTTCAATCAATTCTCAAATCCATTTACAATAATTTCTTTCTACAAAAAGAGTTGTCAGACTTTTGAAAATTAATATTGCCGTTCTAAAGATTTAATGTACTTTGTATAGATATAAACAGAATCAAATAAATTATTAATGTTATTATTGCAGAACTTTGATGTCGAATGTTTAATTTGTATGTCCATAGGTGGTTCCTTAGAGTAAGCAGCAACCCAAGAGCCACAACAGCCTCTGTAAGCAATGAGGAGTTTCTCCTTCGATGCTTCTAAACACTAATTTCACCATCAAATTTTAAATTCATGAAGTTTTTCGTAAACAATGTCACATTCTACTTGTTATGAATGCAATTTTAGGAAGTCCCGTTAAATAGTATTGAACCGATAAAAATAACATGTCTTGAAAAATTTTACATGGATAATTAAAAGAGTGGGTGTTAGCGACTATATAACAGGTTCTAAGTCTGTAATATTTTTTGTCTCGAGTCAAAGACACATCAAACTTGTATTTGACTCTTCTTATATTTTATATTTTTGTCATAAGAGCATCGTGAAGTTTGTGTTAAATTATTATTTTAGAAAGTATGAATGTACTCAAAATGCGAAATCAAAAGACATAGAAAAGTAAAGCTGTTTTACTTAGTGACATTAGTGGTCCATTTCTTCTGAAAATTAAAACTATTGTGAACCAGACAACTATAATGGACGAACTAGACCATAAACAATAAAATGAGTTTTGGACAAAAGAGAATCTTGAAAATTCGTTTAAAGAAAAAAAAAATAGCATAATTTAGGGCTATGCCTCCCATACTCTTTGGCGTGACAAATGGTTGCACAAAGTCTAAGCAGAAAATGTGTATAACAATGTTGGTCAAGCTCATTCTATTCCAACCAGAGATTGATGCGTAATTGTGGTATAAGAGGGGTAAACTAATAGAAAAATATAATTGAATAATAGGTAATAATTTTAGAGTTTTCTGATTTTTTTCCAAATTAGGAAGAAAAAAAATATTGAGTTTAAATTGTAATTGTAACATCCCATTTAATAGTTTTCCACACTATTCAAATAAAATATTATATCATGATCAGACAATGCAGATAGTCGGGATAACAGTCATATATATACACAATATATGAACCTAGTACAGTCCTCCGAGCTATTACTTCTACATGTGTGTGTATATATATATATATACAAAGTAATAGAAGGTAAAAGAAAAGGGCGCTAAGCTACACCACTCCAAACATATCACCAAAAATTTATTACAAGGGACACTCCCTGCCATGCTCCAACTCCTACTAGGAGGGGGTATCTCCACCTGGTTTCTGCTCTGCTCCTACCAAACACAGGTAATCATAGCAAAAGGACAAAAATACAAAAGTAGACAACACAAACGAAAAGGGTAAGCCAACTGAAATAAACAACATAAATACTCTTCGCAATTAGAGATATCATTCATAGCATATAATACAATCAAAATTTTATCGACTCAATATCCGGATTGTGTAAGGGACGTTGGAGCTCTTGGTGGCTTGCACCTGTAACGGTTCCCAGACTCTGCAGAGTCTGGACACATGGAGTATTCATCCGACCGTTCCTAGGGTAAGTCCCCACCACGTCTAAGACTTGATCAAGTCCGACGACGAGGACTTCCTGCTACTCCTCACGATATAATCCATTCTACTCTATCTGAGCTTGAATGATTATTGGAGTTTCAGGATACCAACCATTTTAGATTCCTCACATCCTTACACACACTACTATTCCACTTGGATTTCCCTTGAAATACCATTTTAACCTCATCTTCTCATAACTTATATTCATCCAATTAAATCATGCAATACAACAATGGTAGCATTCAAAGCATACAGGGCCTAAGTTTCACAAGGATGCATTAAAACATATATCTTTACCAAAGAAAATAGATGTGAAGCACTATCACTGCAGTAGTTCTCGCTCAGGCTAAAAAGTCTAGCCTAGGCGAGAGGTTATCTCGCTCAGGCGAGCCAGTCTCGCCTATGCGAGACACTAACAGTGGCAAAAGAGAAAAATATGGGCGAACTCTCGCTCAGGCTAGGCTGGTTCGCCCAGACAAGATCGTTATCTCGCTCAGGCGACCCCAGCTCGCCTAGGCGAGACTTCGCGCAGGAGCAGAGGTGCGTCTCTTGATGCTTTCGCTCAGGCGAGTGGCGAAAATACCAGGTCAGACATCTGTTCCCACATGCAACAGGCCAGTTTCTAGCAATCATCAAGTAATTTGCACCAATACAATACAAACACGAATTCATCATTCAATTACATAATTCAAGCTCATCCATGGATTTTCTATACAAATTTGAGAAGAGGAGTTAGCTTCCCTTACCTCTATATATCTTTCCAATTAACTAGGACCCTCCCACTCAAGAGCTTCAGCTGTACCACTTAGAGAACTGGAATTACAGGTTCAAAATGAGATGGGTTCCCAACAACAGAAAGGGATTCCACAAATTGTCGAATTAAAGAGGAATGAAATGGTTGGGAGTGACTTACATGGAGGAGAATGAGGAGTTGAAGCTAAGAGGAGAGATTCTGAGTTGGCCCCGGGTTTGGATTCTGCAAATAGAGAAAAGTGGTTCAGAAATTTTCTCCTTTGGTAGAGAGAAAGCAGAGAAGAGAAGAGGGAGAAGGGTGCTGTGAGGTGCAAAGTGTTTCAGTGGTGTGGGTGACAGAGAAAGAGGAGAGCTTAGGGGGGCTGAAATTGGGTCTTCACAGTAATTATTTTAAGACATGATTAAAATAAAAAATAATTTATGATTTTTAATATAATTTGAAATTAAATTTTGTTGTTATTAATTCCTCCAAAATAAAATATTATAATATAAAATATTTAAGATCAATAATAATAACAATAACATTATAATTTTTTTAATTTTTTTTATTTCACGTCAAATTTTTATATAAATCATTATATAATAATAACAAATCTCAGTATTTTTAATCAAGAAGATTGATCTCAGTATTTTTAATTACTTGATTTTTTGAAGAAGTAGTTTTCATTCTAACATTACTAATATTAACATTACTTATATTCATAATACTTAAATTATTGATCAAATATAGAAACATATACTTAAATTCTATTATTTCTTCAATCAAAATAAAAAATAATAAAAATAATATAAAAATATTTGACATAAAAACAGAATTTTAAATCACTTAAGTCGGGTCATGATTCGGCCAATACCACGTTACTCACTACTCTTTATAAGTCCTCACAAGCCCAGGCCGGCAGTGTTACAAGCAAGCTTCATTAATAGTATATATACTAATCGAAACATGTGTTGTGAATTCACCTTTTTTTAGTAAAAAAATAAATTATAAAATAGATTTTTTAAATAATTATAAAAATAAATAATTTGTATACTTTTTATTATAAATAATTATTTGAATTTAAAAATAAGATAATTATTTCAATTTATAAAATAATTAAATTTAAATTAATGATTATTTAAAAAGTAAAAAAAATATAATTATTTGTGTTGAAAACAAAGGATTTACATAAAGGGTACAATTGAAAAAAAAAATGTTTATACTAAAAAAATGAATTCTTTTATATATAAGTGTAGATTAGTAGTGTGTTTAAAGTACACCCAACCAAATATCAGAGCCTTTGCCATTTATTCTTCTCCCTTCAGCAGATAGCTTACACAGTTCTGCGCAGCATGGATTCCTTCTTTTTCGTTGCTCTAACCTTTGTGTTGAGCTTCCATATTCATTTTGCTCAAGCAAATGAACAACCTTCAACCGCCAGCACTTCAAAAACATATATTATCCATGTGAAGGGGCCAAAGGGTACGACACTTACTCAATCAGAAGATGTAGAAAGCTGGCATAATTCATTCATGCCACCAACTACTATGAGCTCAGAGGATCAACCACGAATGATTTATTCATACCGGAACGTGATCAGTGGCTTTGCTGCAACACTCACTGAAGAAGAGCTGAGAGAAGTGGAAAAAAAAGATGGCTTTATCTCTGCTCACCCCGAAAGGATGCTGCGTCGTCAAACTACGCATACCCCACAATTTTTGGGGTTGCAGCAACAAACGGGAGTGTGGAAAGAATCAAACTTTGGAAAGGGAGTAATTGTTGGGGTGCTGGATTCTGGAATCACGCTTAACCATCCTTCATTCAGTGATGCAGGAATGCCACCACCACCACCCAAATGGAAAGGGAGATGCGAGCTTTATGGGACAGCTTGTAACAACAAACTAATTGGAGCAAGGTCTTTCAACCTCGCTGCAGAGGCAACGAAAGAAGCAGAGACACCGATTGATGAAGATGGACATGGGACTCACACGGCGAGCACAGCAGCTGGTGCTTTTGTTGATAATGCAGAAGTACTAGGAAATGCCGAAGGTACAGCAGCAGGGATTGCCCCTCATGCTCACCTGGCAATATACAAAGTATGTTTTGGAGAAGACTGCCCAGAGAGTAGTGTATTGGCTGCATTGGATGCAGCTGTGGAAGATGGCGTGGATGTATTATCAATATCCCTTGGCCTAAACGAGCCACCAACCTTTTTCAATGATAGCACCGCAATAGGCACGTTTGCAGCAATGCAGAAGGGAATCTTTGTAAGTTGTGCAGCAGGGAACTCTGGTCCCGTTCATGGCTCCTTAGTTAATGGAGCCCCTTGGATCCTCACAGTTGGAGCAAGCAATATTGACAGAAGCTTAGTAGCAAGAGTCAAGCTAGGAAATGGGCAAGAATTTGATGGGGAATCTGTTTTCCAGCCTTCTGACTTTTCTCCAACACCTCTATTCCTAACATATGCGGGAAAGAATGGCAAACAACAAGCTGCATTTTGTGCTAATGGATCCTTGAATGATGCTGATTTTAGAGGCAAGGTTGTTTTGTGTGAGAGAGGAGGGGGGATAGGAAGAATTGCCAAAGGAGAGGAAGTTAAAAGAGCAGGTGGTGCAGCCATGATTCTCATGAATGATGAAACAGATGGTTTCAGTCTCCCAGCTGATGTGCACGCTCTACCTGCAACACATGTAAGCTATGATGCTGGAGTTAAGATTAAAGGGTATATAAATTCCACTGCAACACCTACAGCTACCATTTTATTCAAGGGAACTGTAATAGGAAACTCCCTATCTCCGGCCGTTTCATCCTTTTCCTCAAGAGGTCCCAACTTGCCCAGTTCTGGTATTTTGAAACCAGACATCATAGGACCAGGCGTCAACATCCTAGCTGCCTGGCCATTCCCCCTTAACAACAGTACTGATTCAAAACCCACTTTCAACATCATGTCCGGCACATCAATGTCATGCCCACATCTCAGTGGCGTAGCCGCTTTGCTCAAAAGCTCTCATCCTCACTGGTCACCAGCTGCCATAAAATCTGCCATAATGACTTCTGCAGATATACTCAACTTTGAACACGAACTCATTGTTGATGAAACATTTCACACAGCAGATGTCTTTGCCGCAGGTTCTGGCCACGTGAATCCATCAAGAGCAAATGAACCTGGGTTAGTTTATGATATCACGCCTGATGATTATATACCTTACCTATGTGGTTTAGGCTACGGCGATACAGAGGTTGGGATCATTGCACACAGAACAGTTAAGTGCTCTGAGACTTCAAGCATTCCTGAAGGACAGCTCAACTATCCTTCGTTTTCTGTTTCGCTTGGTTCCCCAAAAACATTCACAAGGACTGTGACAAATGTGGGTGAGGCCAACTCATCCTATGAGGTCACTGTTAAGCCCCCAGAAAGGGTTAATGTGAAGGTCCAGCCAAATAAACTTTACTTTTCAGAAGCAAACCAGAAACAGACATATTCAGTGTCATTCAGCCGTATAGATTCGGGTAATGAAACTGTTCAATATGCTGAAGGGTTTTTAAAATGGGTGTCTTACAATCACACTGTAAGGAGCCCTATCTTGGTCAACTTTGTATAAGACAACAACGTTAGCAGGCACCAACAGTACTACAATGGAACCAGTGTAATGTTCCAACAATAAGCTTCAACTTGTATTAAGTGGCAAACCTAAATCATACGACAGTCCTTTTTTTTTCTAGTTTTGTTCCATGTATGCATTGTGAAATTTAAAACTGAATCACCAAAAGATTTTCAAATCTTCCCTTCATGTTCAGTCACTAGTGTGCAAAAATGAAATAGAAAAGTAACATCTCTTTTTATGTAAAATTCGTCAGCCAACCAAACAATGAACAACTTTTTTTTTTTGTTTAGGAATCAATAACTAACATGGAGAGCATGGTGTAAAATAACCATGCTTAATAGAAAATCCGGACAGGTGCCCGATTTTTCTTTCAACTGAAACTTCGGAAACGAACTAATTGATCAATTTGTGTAAACCATTAATTATAAAGATGTTTATAATCTCATGTTAGGTACTAACTACTTACACATAGTTTTTCTTTGAAATTCCAATCAGTATCTGAGTTAGTATTATGGACTTCTGAATTAAAAGAAAATCAGTACAAGAAAAGATAAAGGGCACAACCCTCCCCCAATCAGAGTAAAGTACTCTAGACTCCAATTACCAAGACATTCTCCACATGACCCTACATTATTCTCTCCCGTCCTATATATGACAGAATCAGTTATCCTTTCTCTGTTCACAACTAACTCTGCTTCCTTCCCCATTTCATGCCTGTGTTACTTTAAGGTTGACCCTGGATGTTGGGCCTACGGGGTATAGACCTTAAGAGGCCACTCCATTGTGTCCAGTTTACTAACAGATTTCAAGCACAGATTGATCAACTCCATCAACACTTTAGCAATTGGCCACTATACAAAAGATTATACAGATACGTGATTTATATTCTGTACTATACACATAAATGCTTTAAAAAAGAAAACCAAAAATTAAAGATATATTCATGATTAACAAACAAAATTCAAAGTCAAACACAGATTCACCATCAATTTAAGACATGATTACCAATGAGAGCATCGGAGGTCTTGAACAAAAATAGCAAGATGACGAAATTTTCAGAAAAAACAGAGCGGCAGCAAAACTATTATTGAAATGTGGAACTATGAATTGTAAGAACTCGCTACTTAACCTTAACCTTGCAAAAATGTTTCGAACAAGTTATGCATTAGTGGCAGCTAATCATAAGTAACCGAAGGCAACTTCACCTCCTATTTGAAATGCAAAATCAGAGGTTAAAGGTTTAAAGAGACAACAAAATGAATCCCCAAAAAGAAGATAGAAACAAAAATAAAATCTGGCTGTGCAGGCAACTGTGTTTGAACTAGAAGACAATCAGATTCAACAATATTTTAGAAAAACAGAAGAGCCAGAACATGGTTAGCATAGAAGATAAGACGACAACAGGAAACGAAAATGTTGAAAGGCAAAAGAAAGGCTACAAAGGGGTGAGCTTTGCCATAAAATAGGTAGGTCAAGCAAAATTGGGGTGAGTTGGCTACAATATGAAGGGGGTGAGTTGTGCCCTGTCCATTGTGATTTGGCCAACAATAAGCTGTCAACGCAGAGACTATTTGCATCTTTACACAGAAAAATGTGACACTACGAGAGCAATATCAGAACTATTCGCTACTATATTGATAACTAACCATGTAGTTGGCAAAATCCCTGATCAAATGAATAGAAAGAATGTTTTAGAAAAATGTACAAGATATTGATACCAGTTAGTGGTTAGAACACCTCAATAAAAGAGGAACATGGGACTAGTGAAAAATAAATAGAAACCACAAAGGAAACGCATTATTTCTATGCCTTAAGAATCTCCAACAAAAACAACAAAATGATGAAAAATGCATACAAACTGCAAACTATTGATTAAAGAGCACCTATTTTGGTCAATAGACTTTAATAAAATTCATTGTGAAGGTCCAGCATTCATGTCAGAATAACTTGGTAGCAGTTCCTACTAAAAATTACAGGTAATAGTTTGACCTTAAGACTATCAGAAAAAATAGTGCATCCAATATTTGATTGGGATGTAAAGAGACCTACCTCCAGATTGACTCTTGTTTTTCGCTGGTTAATCATAATCAAAAACAGAAGTTTAACGACTGTAACATGGAACAACAGCAATGGCTGTGTAATACAAGAAAAAATGAAACACCTTCCGAAACATCAACCAAAACCAGGAGGCACATCAGGGTCTTCATCACTGCATTCAGCAGGCGGTTTCTGCTCCACGTCCATTGAAAATCCAGGGGGAGCATTGCTATCAACATCATCTTCACCAAGAGTATCCTGTGAGGGATGGGAATCTTCCTTCCTTTCTACAGTTAATCCTTGCACCTGAACCTGCACCTTCCCTTTGTCCTGGTCCTCTTGATTGTTATTATTCACATGATTATGCACGAGAGTGAAACCTGGCGGCTCCTCGGGCTCATTTTCATGTAATGTATCATCAATCTCAGTAGCTGAAGCTGTTTCCCCCTGTCTCTGAATTGGCATCACATCAGATGTGGACAACATAACCTCATCTTTCCCTTTCGGGTTTGCCAGTTTATCATAGACAGATTGCACCGTCTCCATGATTTCGTTTTTCATGCCATCACCCGATCGAATTATTTGCCATAAACTATCAGATATCTGACCCATTACTTTATCACTGGTTACAAGAAAGAAAAAAATCAAAATAAACTTCCACACTGAGTACAAAGAGACACAACATGCCTTGAAAATAAAAAGCAATTTAGAACTACACAACAGCTATGGGAACTCACCCAACTTCTTCATATATAACATCAGAAAGTTGTCTAGGTTTCATATTTTCTGCTCCGGCACGATTGAGTGCCACTGATTGCTTCACAATTGAAGTAATATGTTGTCGTAACTCTTCCTGTCATCAATTGTTGAATTTAATATTACTGAGACGCAACCTTATGTTACTAACAATTACAAATTATAATCAATCTGAATAGTTTAAAGTAAGTGGAAAGTAATGAGCAGTTATGTAAACTGTGATTGATTAATTTTGTTCCTTCCTTCAAATCATTTGATATAAACCCTAAAATGAGAAGAAGAAGAAAAATTAAGAAACAGAAGGAGAGCATACGTTATCCTTGAGCTTACGAACGATCTTCAAACGAAGCCTGTCAAAGTCGCCATCGTCCTTCAGTTTTGTGATAACCTCTTCTTTGCCGACCACTTCTCCACTGTTTCCCATCTCACATTCCTCCTTCGGACGCTACCAACAGCTTTCTCCGTTCCCGTATGCACCCGCCAAATTTTATTTACACTTTCCCTTAAATAAGTTTGATTCAATTTTATTTCCGGTATTCAATATATTTTTTTTCAAATTACTTAATAAATTATAAAATATTGTTAGGCAAAACACCATTTTGGTAAGTCTGAAAAAAAAATACAAATATAAATAAATTATATCATCCTAACTTTATTGAATGTTAACCGTTGACAAAATTTTAATTCAGTACATTCTAAATTAAAGTCATGATGATATAACTTTAATTTAAAATATTTAAACTAAAATTATGTTATATTGATATGATTTTAATTTTAAAATATTTTAAACTAAAATTATACTACAATTGACACGATTTTTTCATAGAAAAGTCGTGCCATTTTTTAATTTTATTTTAAATCTATCCATTTCGATAATTTTGCTAGAATAGTGCATTAGAATTGTGCTTTTTTGACTTTTTCGACATCTAATATTTATGTTTTTAACACTATATTATATCATATTTTAACTTACAGACATGTTTGACTCAAATAACTTGAATATAAAAATATTATCAAGTCTTTAAAATAAAAAAAAAATGTTATTTGTTAAAGGTTTGAAATTTATTTAGTTCTTTCGTTATTATAAATTTTGTATATAATAACCTTTTAGAATTAGGGATATTTGGCATTAAAAAGCTTCCTATACTGCATATTAAGCCACCACGTGTCATTAATATGTGTCATGTCAAATAGATACAATGGATAAAGTTTTGAACTTAGTGGTGTTTAAGAGCAAGCAAATTCTCAACTTGGTTGACAATGGTACGTATGTTTTCTTGTTATTGTTGTCTGTACTTAATATTATTTACAAATTGATACATATTTGACCCGTTTATAAGTCCAAAACCACTCATGGAATTTAATTTCATCCAATTCAAAATTAAAATTATTGATTTTTGGATATAAGTCTAAATTATCTTCCCAATTCCATAAAAAGAGTGTTTATTTTACCTAAATACGCTAAAACTTATGTTCCCAACTCCAACTACAATTGACATTCAAGTATGCTGAAAAGAGTGTTTATTTTACGTAAAGAAAGATCATAATCCTTATAGTTGTCCAAATAGATAATGGAGGTGATAAATATTACAACATTGCAATTCCCTTCGATATAAATTAATTTATATTTTATTATAATTTATTTGAATTTGAATTTTCTCTTTTAATTTACATGATAAAACAAATATACACACAAATAAATTAAATTTAAATTAATAATTCAAAGAAAATTATTACCTAAATAATTGTACTCCATATATAGCATTATTTTCTATTAAAGTATGTTTTAAAATATTATGCGCTGTATATTTTTAACAAATTACCATAATTTATTTACTCTTTTAAACTACATTAGGAAAATCCTCTTAAACATAATCAATCTAAGCTTAAATTATAAATAAATTAATTAAAAGTTTATCATCTTAAAAACAACTAATTACATCTTAAACAATAAATACCTAAACATTATTTAAAAATGAATAAAACTATTATAATTAAAAAAATAAATTAATGAATTACAATTAACTATATAAAAAATTTAATTTATTCATTAACTATTAATTTTTACATTATTTTATGTTTTAAAATAGGACAATGATACTACGACTCCCATTATTTGACTCTCATCTTTTACTTTCTGATGTAGCTTAGTATATTTAATTGATTAATGTATTATTATATTTTCCTTTAAAAGTTTAAAAGAATCGATGATCCATACTAAATCGAGTCAGAAAATTAAAGATGAGAGTCAAAAAATAAGAGTCAAAGTATTATTTTCCTTTAAAATACTACGAACAGTTATATATATAAAAATTCAGGACTAGAAAAAAAAAACTAAAATCACCACCTATTTTATATTCAAAATGTTTAGACAAAAACTCCTCTAAAGAATGGTAACAAAGAGTAATATTTTGTCCGCATGCTCACTAACCCTCTCACATAAGTATCTTCAAGTGTTCCCCAAAGCTAATTAATGTTCGGAATCCAAGTGTGAGTCTAAGTGTCTAAGTTTCAGAGTAAAATGAGAAAGTTGAGCACTATATAAAGATAAAGACTCATAAACCTATTGTCTTAAGGTTTTGGGTTAAGAGTGGCGTCAATCCCTCCTTATATGTGGGTTGGGCTCATGCTCATTAGTGTTGTATCTCCCCAGTGATCCTCTCTCGAAAAATCCAACAATAGTATCAGAGCCAGGTTCGTGTGGTGACCGGCTCAGACGAGACCCTGTATCGAAAGTCTTTCTGATAGTGAATTAGGTAAGTGAGTCTCATTAAGAAGAACAACTATATAGATAAAGGGATATTACTCTCCCTCGTGATATTCTTTCGAAAGACCCAACAATTAAGATGCCAACACTGATCAAATAACTCCTTCAAATTCTAATTTATTTACTCTTTTAAACTACATTAGGAAAATTCTCTTAAATCACATAATCAATCTAAGCTTAAATTATAAATAAATTAATTAAAAGTTTATCATCTTAAAAACAACTAATTACATCTTAAACAATAAATACCTAAACATTATTTAAAAATGAATAAAACTATTATAATTATAAAAAAATAAATTAATAAATTGCAATTAACTATATAAAAAATTTAATTTATTCATTAACTATTAATTTCTACATTATTTTATGTTTTAAAATAGAATAATGATATTATGACTCTCATTATTTAACTTTATTTTTTAATTTCTGACGTGGTTTTGTATGATTATTTGATTAATGTATTACTATAATTTTCTTTAAAAATTTTAAAAAATCAATGATTTATACTGAATCATATCAAAAAATAAAAGATAAAAATAAAAAAATAAGAGTCAAAATATAATTTTCTTTTAAAATATTACGAACAATTTTATATATAAAAATTCAGAAGTAGGAAAAAAAACTAAAATCACCAACTATTTTATGTTCAAAGTGTTTAGACAAAAACTACTATAAAGAATGGTAACAAACACTAATATTTTGTCTGCATGATGCTCACTAAACCTCTCACCATAAGTACCTTCAAGTCTTCCCCAAAGCTAATTAAGATGCCAACACTTTTCAAATAACTCCTACAAATTCTAAGTTTGCTGTAGTTGTCTTATGATAGGTTGAAGATGACTATTCTTCCTTATGAAATTTCTTTATTTTTATCCTTCTAAGTAATGGATCAAGAAACTAAGAAAAACTCTAAATCACAGTCACATATCCAAGAACTTGATGCTGTATAATTTTTTTAATTTTTTTTTTTTTAAAAACAAATGACACGATTGTTCCATTTGATGTGGGGCCCTCCTTGCCTACGTGAGGGAAAACCCGTGGCGATAGTAAAGCCAACGCAACACATGAGGGTGCCCACACCAGATTTTTAAGGAACACGTAATCAAAAGACATGTAAGAAACAAAGGTAGTAAGCGATATGATGAGGTTGTCTACAAGCGAAACAACGAATGAAGAGAAGGAAGCGGAATAAGCCGTTGCATTTCCCTCCACACGTTCCACTTACCTTATCTTCCACCTCTCTCCACTCTCCATAATCCTCCTTTCCCTCCAAACAAAACCACCACCACCACCTTCAACTTTCCCACTGCACTGTTTTCATTCACAGCGACCACCACCATCACCATGTTCACGGCTAGCAAACTAGCCTTCATTTTAACACTCCCTCGTCCGTGCTCTGCACCCTTCGCACCAATCCCTTCCTTGTCTCCTTCTTCTTCTTCTCCTTCTGGTGTCCACCTCATTCACTTCAATGGACGCCACTCATGCCTCCGCCGCAGACTGTTTTTACTTTCTCCTAAGGCCACGGCAGATCAACAAGGTCTCCTCAATACATCATCTCTAAAAATCATGATTCTTTCTCATCTTCTGACAACACCTTCTCTCACTGCCCACTTGTTCTTTTTCTTTTCCAGGCAAGGTTAGTGAATTTGAAGAGGATGGAAACATTGTTGATGGTAAAATCCTCCCTTATTGTAGCATAGACAGAAAAGAGAAGAAATCAATTGGTGAACTTGAGCAGGACTTTCTTCAGGCACTACAAGTATGGCCCCACAACTTCTAAGTTTGTTTGTTTCTGTCTTGTTGGTTATATGTTTTTCGTGTGATCGGCGATGATTGTACAGAAAACAGGGATTGACTTTTCGTGTATGTGAATTAAATTTTGTATTTGTTCTGCTTTCTCTATTCGACAGTCATTCTATTATGAGGGAAAGGCTATCATGTCTAATGAAGAATTTGATAATCTTAAGGAAGAGCTCATGTGGGAAGGGAGCAGCGTTGTCATGCTAAGTATGAGACAACTTCGATCACATTAGCAGAAGCTGCTGCTGTCATTGAATTTGTGTTTTTGAAGTGTCTTTGTTGGTTGATTGCAGGTTCCGACGAGCAAAAGTTCCTGGAAGCTTCTATGGCCTATGTGTCTGGAAACCCAATTATGACTGACAAAGAGTTTGATGAGTTGAAAATGAGGCTAAAGGTTTGCCATTTTTTTTTCATCGATCAAAATTTGAAAGTCTTATTGTAGCAGATGGTGCATCTATGAAAATGTGTAAAATCATCATCATCCCCCTGATAATTTAAGGTAAAAAGAAGTAAAAAAGTATATCATCCAGGTCATATCAATGGTTAAGAACTTTGGGTTGATACTGTAACACAAATTCAAAAAAAGGGAGAACTAGTACAGCAGTTCATGAAACTTTGTCACATGGGTTTCATTTTGGAAAGTTTTCACATGAAATGAAATTGATCACGAAATTAGGGAATGCAATTGGAATTAGGTTAGTTGCTGAACGTATCTCCACCTTCTGGTTTTATTTACTGATCTCATAGTTGTTTTCCAGATAGAAGGGAGTGAAATTGTGGCTGAGGGTCCAAGGTGCAGTCTTCGTAGTAGAAAGGTATTCTTTGAATTCAGTTTTGCTAGTCGTCGGTTTTGTTTCTTATTTCATCACAAAGAGATCTGTTTTCAAATTCGAATATAAACTACTAAGATCTGTTGTATCACAAAAAGTAATGCCAAGTGATATTACATGTCAAATCAAATGCTTCTTAGTCATTAGAATTCAGATTTATGATTTGATCAAACCATTTGCGATTCATGAATACTTGGATCTGAGCTTTTTCATCTTTATTCTTTACGTTACTAATTACAGTCCGTTTATAGGTTTACAGTGACCTATCGGTTGATTATTTAAAGATGCTCTTGCTGAACGTCCCAGCTACAGTGATTGCATTAGGACTGTGAGTACCAAAAATTTTACCGAAAATTCTTTACTAATTACAGTCCGTTTATAGGGTTCATGATGTATTTACCAAAAATTTTAGCTCAAGATGCTATCTACATTTGGTTTCTTTGATACACAAGACATATCCCGAAACTGAAACTTCTAAAATAAATGATATTAGGTTCTTCTTCCTTGATGATCTGACTGGATTTGAGATCACATATTTGCTAGAGGTATGTTCCCTTCATTTTTATCTTGCATCTTGTATTCCAAAACTTGTTGATCAATTTGACTGGATTTGGATGCAGTTTGATTCCATATATTATGCATTGTTATTGAGTGCAGCTGCCAGAGCCTTTTAGTTTCATTTTCACTTGGTTTGCTGCGGTTCCCCTCATTGTGTGGATAGCTCTGAATCTAACAAATGCCATAGTAAAAGACTTTGTGATTTTAAAGGTATAGTTTTACTGATATGAACATGAAGGTTGTATTTGATTACTACATGTTACTGACATCTGATTTCTGCAGGGTCCCTGTCCTAACTGTGGTACTGAAAACACCTCTTTCTTTGGGACTATACTGTCAATTTCAAATGGTGGTTCCACAAACACTGTCAAATGCAACAAGTATGTAAATACAACTCATTAACCAATCATCGTTGCTTCATGTGATTCAAATTCTTATATTATTTATAGTATGACATTAACCGAAGAATTGAATGAAACATTTTGCCTCAGCTGTGGCACTACAATGGAATATGATTCAACTACAAGATTGATTACATTACCAGAGGGAAGTAACGCCTAAGGGGAGGTGATTCTAGCGATCATTCATAAAAGTTCTTGTGAAAGTGACAAATTAATCATTTAGTAAATTGCCATGTACGTGAGAAAATGGTGTTGGAAGTGATGTTATCACCATCACACACAACTGGTGTCATCTCAATTGTATGTGCCACCATGTACTTGTGAGTATATGGTCTTTGTATACTTGTAAGTAATATGGACTTTGTATAGCATAAACTGGATTGTCTCTGCTTCAAGAGTTGAGTTATGAGGGTGCTTAACACCATCGATCAGATTAACCTACAATAATGTGTGTGTAAGGATTTTTGTTACACACTTGTGCAAAATTTTTCTTCTATTATTGAGGCAAGAACCTGATATGAAAAAAGTAATACAATTTTTCCTAACAGAACCTTTACATTCCCTGGAATATAAACAACAGCAAAGAAAATTGACAATATTTACGCAATTAAAGCTAATTCACATATATATATTTCTTCTACTCTATTAGGCTTTCTAAATTGGATGAATACCTTAAATTTTAGGAGGGTAATGGTATCTTTTTATTTTGAACCGATAAAAACAAGCATTTGTGAATTAAAAATGAAAACTTTTAAATGAGTTAACATAGTGTTTTGAATTTTACAATCACAAAATTGAACTTGTTTTTTTTTTTCGAATTCAATGTTAACCATGAAAAATATGATAATACGATAGAATGGGCAACGATAGTAACTTCGGAGTCATATAGAAACTAAAAAATAACATGATATAACACATCAAAAATTTTATGTTATCCACAGTGAATATTGCTAATATGTGTTCTTAAAATTTTTTAAAATGCCGTAGAACTTGTATAAAAAAAAATGGGCTCTTAGCTTAACAAAAAACTGAAGGGGGTTTCTCCCTACACTTCCAAAAGAGTTATACTACACCCCCCTCAAAATTTCCATAGTACCTCTCTGAACCTTTCACTATTCAACGGTAAAAAAGTTAAAAAAAAAAAATTCTTTGCTCTGCTCTGAAGTCATGGGCTGTCATAAATGTCATACACCCAACACCTTTTAACCTCCCTCCTCCACTTTCTCTTAATTAAAAGAGACTTTTAATCTCACACCCCCAATTTGAAAGCTTCTGCTGCTAGGGGAGACCCTTTGCATCCAAACCCACACCAGCCGTTACACTGAAGAAATCTGCAAGGAAAGGTTCTTTGTTTTTTCCAAGAGTGGTAAGCATTATTCTTCTATTTATGATTATTGTTTGAATGTACTTGGAAATGTGAATGAATATAATTATTGTTTCAACATGGAAAAAATATATCATGTGTAACATCGTTTATAGCATCGTTTAAGAGGTAGAAGTGAAAAACGAATTTGGGTAGACCGAGTTTCGAAACCCGGTAAAATATTTAACCGGCTTTTTAAACCCGGTAAAAACTTTAACCAACTTTTGTAACCCGATAAACAGATTTGGATTGTGCACCGCTATTTGAATTCCGGTTGTTAAACTCAATTTTTGTTTAAAGTTACCGGCATTCCAATTTCACTAGTTTACTTTTTTTATTTATTTTACATATAAAATTTAATTTCAATTTGATTAATATTATTTAGTTATTGTTTAATTGTTTTTAGAATATATTTTATTAATATTTATTATTTTTTGAATTTTAAACTTCAGCTTTTATGTATTTATTTTTAATTTGTTATTTTTTTATTCATTTTATTACTATTTTTAATTTTATTTTTCATATATTTTTTAGTTATATATTTTATAGTTATTTTTATTTTTTTAATTTTTAATTAATAATGATAAACTTTTATTTAAAATATTTGCCTTTATAATATCTAGATTAATTATAATTACTTAAAAAAAATAACAAATAAAAAATTATTACAAAACTATTTAACGTTAAATTAAAACGAAATTAAATTTTCAACCAATTAATAAAATTAAAAATAAAATTATAAAACAAATACGTTAAATAAATAAAATATTATACTTAAAAGCTAACACAACACAACCAACAAAATATTCAAAATAAATAAAAAACATTTCACAAAAAAAATCAATAAAGCAAAATAAAAATCGGATTTCGATTTTCGGTTTTTGTAAAATAAAATTCGTGGTTATCATTACCACTAGAAGTTGGTCTGTGTTAAAAACAAATTCAAAATGAAGAATTAAATATTTAACAAAATATTTTATTTTTAGAAGTTGGAAAAAAATAGAAATTAAATAAAATATATAATGAATCACAACAAATATAAACAATTTAAAAATTTAACAATTGAACCGTTTTCATGAAAACCAGATATCGATATCCGTTTAATTTGTGAAGTGGATTTCTAAATCCGTTTTTGGGCAACCGAATGTCGAAAGTCGGTGTATGTGTACAAATTTGTTTTCTGGAAAATCGGATGTCAAAATCCGTTTAATTTTTGAATCGAATTTCTAAATACGTTTTTGGGCAGAAGCGAATGTCGAAACACCTAACGTAGTAACTATTTTAATTACTTTTACCTACTTAAGACATAGGTGAGTCAGAAGGATAAAATGGCTGCCAAAAATACGTTCATCGAAAATTAGAAATATATTTTTAATAGTGCCGATATTTCACAACTCGTTTCATATGGATCTAACTTAACTCAACTCCACTTGAGGTGTGTCCAACTCATTAAGTTAAAGGTGAACCTTACCCAATTAAGTTCAAGGTAGGTCCGAATCGACTCAATTAAAGGTAGAACTAGCTCAACTTAGCATGACTTGACTTAGTCTAACATGTATCCATTGTGGGCTTAACTTGACTCAACCCAATGTTGGTTTGATTCTACTTGACTTGATGTAGACACAACTCGATCGTGCTTGACATGGGTGTAATGACTTAACTTAATTTGATTGGGCCTTGAGTGAATCATATTTAACTCGGTGTGATGCGCTCAACTCACTTTGGTCTGAGGTGTGCTCAACTCTTCTCAACTTAACCTTTTGTGGGTTTCACTTGACTTTGTTCAATGTTGGCTCAATTAAACTTAGGATGATGCGAATCTTATCAACCTTGGCTTGACTTTGATGTAGCCTGACCTAAACTCAACCCAAACAATCTACTTGACTTGGGTTTGACCCAATCTCGTCTATCTTGACCTAGGACAGACTAACACATACTTATCCATGAGTTGGCCTTGGCCTATAGGGATTTAGTTATCATTTTTTTATTTGTGTGGACTTTCTGCTCAAGTGAACTTTTTTGGGTGGGCCAAATAGACAAGTCCAATCTTAATTTTATTTGTTTTCACAACTATATCAATAAAAATTCCCATATTTTGAATAAAAAATTATCTAAATATATATCTTAATTCAAACAATAATTATTTTTACTTGATAAAATGAAGGTGTTGTTTGAACTTGTCCAATTTTGACGCAAAATTTTTTCATTGATTAAATATAAATATGAGTATGAGTACTATGAGAATGAGGATCGAAATGGAAAAAAAGTATGAATATGTACATATTTGACGTGTCTATATACCCGTCCTTATCCTCATACTCATCAATTTTAAATTACCAAAATATTCATAGTTTATTAGTTAATTTAACAAACTTATCTACACTATTTTTTTTTTTATTCTTAGTTTCCTTTTGTTTGAAAATTGTTATTCCTTTCTTTCAACAATTTTTTTTATTACAATTATTGTTTGACACGTTATAACTCAAATGTCACTCTGAAACATTATTTATCATGTAAAAAAATTATCGTTGTTGGATTAATAGGATTACATGCATACATATTTTAAGTTAGGAACCAAAATATATAAAATTTTTGAGCAAATACAAATTATAATTTCATGTTTATGGTTTGGATTAAAAATATATTTAATCCTTTAAATAAATATGAAAAGAATACTTGTTTAATATGAAAAGAATACTTGTTTAATATTATTATAAAGAAATTTTTAATGATTGATTAACATAAGCATGCTGATATGTAAAGTGATGCTGATAAACACATGTATTCTTTTAGAAAATCTTACTGTCTAATGAACTTTTAAACAAGTTAGTATCTATTAGATTTTAAAACTAATTTGTATCATATAAATAGTTTATATGGCCAACACTTATTACATTTAACCAACTTATATCGAGCTTTGTCTCATTTTTTTAAGTAAAACTTATTTTAAATGTTCTAATTTATATATGTTTGACAGATAATTATTAAATATATATCTTACGCGGAAATATATAAATTCAGTTTCTAAACGTTGAAAATTCTTAATTTACTTCTTAAACGTAAAAAAGTATTTTATCAAACTTAATTCACTTAAAATATTAACGATCTGATTTGTGTCACCGGTAACTCTTTATGTTTTTTTAAGATAAAATTTTTTACGTTTTTGATATAATATTTTACATAATTTATATATATAAACCGTTTAATAATTTTTTATATGAAAAAATCAAATTGAGAAATTTTCATATTAAATTATATATTTAAGTTAACTTATATGAAGTTCCCAAAATTTTAACATACGAGATAAGTTTTAAATACAATAGATCAAGTTATTGTTTTTTAAGAAACTTTAAAAACAAACCTATAACATGTAGACTAGACTCGAACCTTAAATTTAAAAGAGCAGAGAAATTTACATCTCTTGCTTAGATTGAACCTATTTCCATCTCTAGTGGGAGGCAGGAACTTTTCTTGGCGAAGATTTTCTAGGAATCCAGATTTTAAAGCAAGATTGTTTAAGCCATCCAAATTCGTTCTGAATGTTTTTAATATTTTTCTAATAACAAAACGTATATGTTGAGGAAAAACGCTTATAGGTTCAACTATAAGTTAACTTTTTAAAATTTTAATAACGATATAAGTAGAGGTTGAAGGCTTAAAACGTTCCAACTAATCTAACGTTGTTAACCACCATCACTTAATGGTTCTCTATTGCTTAATCAGATGGATAACCGTCATCATCCACGCCAAAACATGTTTTTTTTTTTTTTTTGTAGCTGTTTTAGTCCAAAGTGTGGACATGAAGAAATTATTATTATTGTTACGAAAACGAATGAATTTTGTAATTGCTGCTTGGTGGATGAAAAGAAAGGACAACACCTAAGAAACACGTTCGCACGTTTTTCACTTACGTAATGATATATATAATAAATATTCCTTCCTACATCATTGGCTACCAATATTGTTCGAAGAGGAGAAAACGAGAGTAATAATAATGTTTGACTTGAACGATTAGAGATTAGGGGCGTTATCTTCGTGGGGATCACGAAGACAAAATTTCTTTGAATCAGCTACCAGTGAACGTTTTATATAAGCATACATGTACAAACGCCTTAGGAAAAACAGCACAAGAAGTTAAGAAACAAACAAAAATTTAGCAATGGCTGTCTCTCTTCAACATCGTAGGTTGTTGTTGATTTTGTTTTCATGGATGTTCATAATGATGGGAAAGCCAGCAACAGTAGCGGGTTTATTTCAGCCGAGTCAGTGGACACAAGCCCATGCCACATTTTATGGTGACGAGAGTGCTTCAGCCACCATGGGTATGTTACAAAAATTCATTAATTAATTAATTAATTAATTAATAATAGAGCATAACGAAATGAATATGAGTTTGTAGGAGGAGCGTGTGGATATGGAAATTTGTTGATAAACGGTTATGGGACAGACACAGCAGCTTTGAGTTCTACATTGTTCAACGATGGATACGCATGTGGGACATGTTACGAGATACAGTGTGTGGAATCCAGTGCGTGTTTTTCCAATGTGCCTTACACCACAGTGACTGCCACCAATATCTGCCCTCCTAATTGGGCCGAGGCCTCTGACAACGGAGGGTGGTGCAACCCACCTCGTCCACATTTCGACATGTCCAAGCCCGCTTTCATGAAAATCGCACAGTGGAAAGCTGGAATCGTTCCTGTTATGTACCGAAGGTAATGTTAGTTAAATATCTAATATTCTTAGTTAATGGTATTAGTGAAGATGTGATGTGGTGAATAATAATTTTTCAGAGTGGCTTGCGTGAAGAGTGGTGGACTACGATTTTCTTTCCAGGGAAATGGGTATTGGTTATTGGTGTATGTGATGAATGTGGGAGGAGGAGGAGACATTTCAAACATGTGGGTGAAAGGAAGTGGAACCGAGTGGATCAGCATGAGCCACAATTGGGGAGCTTCTTACCAGGCTTTTGCAACATTGAGTGGTCAATCTCTTTCGTTTAAGGCAACCTCTTACACCACCAAAGAAACCATAATAGCTTGGAATGTTGCTCCCACCAACTGGGGCGTAGGATTAACGTATTCCTCCAACGTCAATTTCAGTTAAACATCACACACCATCCTTTTTATTTACTTCATTTCATCTCCACGCTTTTTTTTTTCTTATCTCACAAATGTTACGGAGACATTCTCTTTTTCTTTTTCCTAGTTCAAACAAACAAACCACCAATGTTGTCACACTGCTGGCACAATGAGAATTTCTTCCACCGGTCAAATATTTAGAATCATTAAAAATTATGAGTAGTTTTGTTTACTCATACAGACATATATGTTGCACGCACGTGTTGCTGGATCGAACAAGAAAATCTCCTCACGTATCTTGTTTTTCACGTCTCACTCGATGACTCACTGCTGCTTTCTTTTTCTGATCTTACGTTATACTTTTTTTGCAAATTTGGAATTAATTAGTTATTTTGGTATTCGACTCTCAATGGCCAAATTAAAGAAAGGACAAAACTATTAAGTGTTGATGATATTATTATTTAATCATGGAAGTATACGATCTTAATAATTCAGGCTCGGTAATGCGTGAATTGTGAAAGTAAATGAATGAGGTGTTAGTTATGATTGAGAATTTGGGTTGCTGATGAAGGTGAAACAATAATTATGTGCGTTGGTTGTGAAGGGAGGGTTTGGTGGCCATGACATGTGCTGTGCTACCGTGGCAGTTGGTATGGTTAAGCAAGAGGTTGTATGGGTTGTGGGTCGTGTCGTGTGCCTTTGTATCAATATACTCAAAAAGTTAGAACATCAATGTGGTAATTTTCGACCATGTTACGCTTTTTTCTTTTTAATTTTTATTTAATGTGGAATATTACCTGTCGGAGTAAGTTACGTTATTATTGTTGGAAGAACTAGGTGCTTTAAGTGACTAACCAATGTCACACGAAATGAAAAGTTTATAACCAAATTATATAAAGTTAGAACACCGATGTAAAATCCAAATTAGACTTAGAGGACTGGATGGTCTTTTTGTCAATAGTAATCAAACAAATGTATTTACTTAAGCTACCAAACCAACACTTTACATTTTGCATCAGATGAAAAGAAAAATATTTTAATTACTATTTTTTATAATAGTGACGCTAAATTTAACTTATAACCTCGTATTGTCTGTCTTAATCTTTCAACGTAAGATCTGTTTGTTACAGCTTTGTTTTTTGCGTATACACAAAGTTAAGTAGTACTTTTTTTAACCATTCTTTTTATTATTGAATAAAATTTATTAACAATCTTGTGTGGATCTTTATGACTATTTTTCCTAATTTAAAAGTGAGATTCATTAAAATAAAATTATAATTCCTAACAAACTTGAACCAATAAAAAATTTCTTGAAAGAATTTATTGGTTTAATATTGAAAAATTCAATTTAAACGTAAATTTTACATTATTATTATTATTATTATTATTATTATTTAACAATGTGTTATCATATAATTTAAATTCAAGCATTTATTTTCCCAAATATCTAACTTTTTGTAATAATCTGTTAACACTTTACTAAATATTAATATGAAGATAAAATTAATTTTTGTATATATATAAAATCCAGTCTACTAGATTCTTGTGACGGATATATTAGAAATAAATGACATTAAAGTTGATCTTATTTCCAATTTAAAAACATTAAAAAGAATTAAAAAAACATTAAAAAATCTTACTACCATGCATGTTACTATTGAAAGATCCAATCTGATCTTCAGAAAAACCAAAAAAAGATCTAAATCTGATTAATTTGGTGTATGTATAAAAACAAAACAAAGACTATCTGTTTTAAATCTTGGAAGGTAGTAGGCTTGAGCTTGTTGTTTTCTTGCATCTTGGGATGTACTTCAGCCATGGCTGTCTCCTCCTAACCATGATGCCATTTTCATTTTCACTATTTTATATTTTCTTCTCAATGCCACATACTTTCCTGCTACTACCAAAATTTATAAAATCCAACCTTTCATTCTACCACCCTAATATAATATATTTCTAATTATCCAGGTACACTCAATAATTTCACATTCTTTTAAAATACCTTTTAGAACAAAATAATTTTAATTATGGTACATTTTCTATAAAAAAGTTACTAGATGGGGTAGGGTTACGTGCCTCCGACTTAACCAAGAAGAAGCAATGTTACTTACGAAATATATCACGTGAAAACACCATACGGATCTGTGGTTCATTCCACATTCCTCATCATCATTCATTTCACATCATGTCTATGTATCTATCAATTTCTTATTTTGTTATACTGCGTGCTTTAAATATAAGAACTTCTTCCATGAATTTATAGCAACCTTTAATAAACCCCATGTGATAATGTGTGTACAAATTTTAATTCTCTTTATAGCTTTTGCCTTCGATTACTTGTCTCATCAACTTAATGACATAGTTTTTTTACCTAAACCGTGTTATCATGGTTGGTATAACTATATATAGAAAATACACCTTTTATTCTCCCTCCAATCCTTTTCTAAGATATTCAAATTTTTAAAACCTAAAACTTTATTATATTTCTATAATAAATATATTCAACTTAAATACAACTAATATACAGCAATTTCATAACCAACCCAATTCAATTAAACTGTAGTTTGATTCACTTGATTTCAATGTAATTAATGTTTTTACTATCAAAATTTATCTTTCTTTAATAATTTATAATAAAAAAAATCATTATTGCATTTAAATTTACTATTTCAACATAATGGTTTTACGTCCGTGCACAGGCCAAATAATCAGGTATTCTTAATTACAAATTAAAAAAGGGATAAGTAGATAATTAATGTAATATTAAAATTTAAGGATCTGTTCGATTAAAATTAAAAAGTGAGTTATCTTGTTTGAATATTTTTAAATTCCAGGGTTTTATTTGCGCATGCTATTTTTAATTCTCTTTACAAGAGATGCCTTTGCATTGCATGATAAATGCATACAGCACCTTTCAGTTCATGTAAACAACGTTGTTTAACTACTGTGAAGGCAAGAACAATTACTGTTCAATTTTTTTTTTTAATATTTTATATCAATACTCAATTATGCGTTTTTTTTATTACTATTTCCGTTACTATAGAGGTACGAAGTATAAACAGAAGCAAGGGACAAAGGGAAGAGGATATATAAAGAGTTGGAGTTCATAAAAAGTTATTTACTATATTAAATAATATCACTAACTAACAGCTAATAAAACGATTAGACGCTCTAATTGAAATTAACGCCATGAAATATAAAAAGAGGGACACTAAATAACAGTGGTTGGCTATAATTAATATATATGAAGCGTGGCAACTGTTTTTTGGTTAAGTTATTATATGTAACGAATTACTAAGATAAATATTTAGTCTTTAACAAAAACAGAATCTTTAATTAAAAATTAAATAGATATTTAATTTAGGGCAGTAAAATTAAATAGTTTGCTCAGGAAAGTAGAAACTAAGAAAAGATTGATTCTTGAAATCATATTTAATGTCTTATCGAAAAAAAAAATTGTTGAGAAAAGTGATATATTCGGATGCTTAAAGTGGAAGGGCATAATCTCAATCTCACGGAAAAGCATGCAGAAGAATAAATTGCAGAAGAATTTATGAATGTGTTTAATTAAGAAGGAGAAAAAAGTGACAGCGGTGAAGTAGAAGAAGATATTAATATTAGTTTTGATATTAATATGAAAAGTAGGAAAAAGAGTGAGAGTGTGTGATATGTGTTATGGTTGCATGTAAAAGTGTATAAGAAGAGTGGAAGAGAGGGGTATTGGGTCCGGTGGTGGAGCCAGAGTGAGGAAACAGAGGGGTCCACGATCCACGGTGAGCGTGCACGGAAACCGAAGCCTCTCTACGCCACTTCAAAAATAAAAAGAGCATAAACGGAAAAAACAGCTGTAACCTTTTACTGGGTTTTTTCCCGGGAAAATATTAACAGCCTCGCCACCACATCCTTCCCAGATCGCTCCACCGGAATCGTCATGGACCGCTCCGCCGCCAGACTCAATGTTCCTGCGCCGGTAGCCTCCGGACCCTCTGCGGAGGCCACTCTACGCCACGTGGACCGCCTCATAAACTCCAATCACTACACGTCGCCTTCCAGGACAATTTACTCCGACCGCTTTATTCCCAGCAGATCTGCGTCGAAATTCGCGCTCTTCGACATCGCCTCGCTACCCGAGGGCCGTGATGACAGCTCCAGTGCCTACACCACGCTCCTCCGCACCGCCCTCTTCGGCCCCGATGCCGCCGGCCTAGCGCCGCCCCTCACGCCGCAGAAAACGGCCTCGCCGCCCATGACGCTTCCCAGCCGGAATATTTTCCGGTACAAGACCGAGACGCGCCAGTCCATGCACTCGCTCTCGCCGTTCATGTGCGACGATTCCGTACCCGGAGTTAATCACGGCCCGGTCAAGGCTCCCAGGAAGGTTCCCAGGTCGCCTTTTAAGGTGAATTTTGATTTAATTCAGTTTAATTTGGTTTAATTTTTTTTTTGGTGCCTATGGAGATTGAGATGTTAGTTTGTGTTGGTGTTTGGAGTAGGTCCTGGATGCGCCTGCGCTGCAAGATGATTTTTACCTGAATCTAGTGGATTGGTCTTCGCATAATGTATTGGCTGTTGGTCTGGGTAACTGTGTTTATCTCTGGAATGCTTGTAGCAGCAAGGTGATTTTTTTGTTGTTGCTCGATTTAGGAACTTTGATTTCGCTTTGGTTGTGATGTGTGCTGGCCGGTGTTCTGTTTATGCAAATTGAAAGAATTGTCTTTGTGATTATTCTGTATTGATGTGATCATGCAGGTTACTAAATTATGTGATTTGGGGATTGATGACCTCGTTTGTTCCGTAGGCTGGGCTCAACGTGGTACGCACCTTGCGGTTGGAACTAGCAATGGTAAAGTTCAGGTAAGAGTTTACGCTCTGATCTCTGTCGCATTTACGGATTCGTATCGGGGGTTCCCAAAGGATGATATTTGATTACCAGGTTTTATGATTTAAACCGTGTTTGGGGGTTGGGTTTTATTGCCATCCTCTCGATCGTGAAAAATGGTGCTGCAAGCTTTAGTCATGGCAATTGATATGTGGTGTAGTAATGCAATGATGCATGGTAGCCCTCACCCTAGTGGAGCACTACAGCCATTTAGCATTATTGTTATGGGGGTTGATTAGCTTCTGTTGATCCTGAAGCCCTAAAGAAATTCTTCAAAAAGAAGGCACATTGGGGTAAACCGTCAAGATAATGATGCGGTCCTTCGTTGAGAAAAAAATGGCAAGTAATTAATTAGAACATGCTAGAGTGTATGGGAAGCAATTGAAGATAGCTTCTAAGGGAAGTCAGTTAGTTGCTTGACATCCTGTAGGTGAACTGAGTCTTCCAGGGGACAGAGTACTTCCTGGTTGGATTTTTAGCTTTCAGCAAATGAGTATCAAATTGCATGCCGCTGGTGGTTTATCTGTCTATATTATCCAGAATGGAATGTAAATTATTTTAATAGTCATTAAGGAATGCAATATCATGGAAAATAATCTGATGAATTTTTCTTTAATGACATGGTTCATTATAGACAAATAATAAGCGTGTAGATATGTTTGTTTGGGATTAGGTTGAACTTTCATTAAAGATAAAATTTTCTATACTTTTTTTCCATTATTTTATTTTAATTTTACTGATGGTGTTTAAAATTGGAAGGTTAGAAAATTTCTGTGTTTATCATTTTTTGTGCCCCTCCCTTCCATTCACTTCGTTAAAACGCTTTCTTGGGGACGAATCATTCCCTTTGCCTGCTTTCAAGAAGCAGAGACACTTAAATACCTCCTTATACACGCTTTAGTTCATAGGTATATTTGTGCCATTCCAAAACCTTGTGTTATAGACCTTGTCATGTTGTGTCACGTCATATTGCGTTTTATTGTCAATATGAAGTTAGGTTGATAAATTTTGGGGGAGCGATCACTATAGAAGTGAGTAATGTTTCTCACACTCTATCTGTGTACTGGACTCATGCTCTCGAGTAAACCCCAGTGGGAAGAACCTTCAAAACTGTGATACTAATGGTGTGAAGTGAACTAGAAGCTAAGCTGATGGAAGTGTAGAGGCTCCACTAAGAATGGGAGTTCTGTGGTAGGTAAGAAGCATAGAAACTCCAGTGTCCAGGTATTTCTACGTGTCTAATGTTGGACACTGACACATGTCAAAATAGCTTGGAAACTTGTAGACATAACTCAGATAACACTGCTTCAGTAAAAAAAAAAAAAAACAAAGGATACGGCTACTGCATATCCAACTTTTTTTTGGAAATTTCATAACCAAATTTCAAACTATTAGATAACAGAAAGATAGATTGCAAAAAATCTTGTCGCATATTCCTTCCCTGTTTTTCATTCAGGTGTTTAAGTTTGGCTTCCTAATTCCTCTCTGGTGTAATATTTGACTCCTGACTTCCTCTTAGGTTCTTGATCTCGACCTCCACTGCATTTTGGTGGCTTGCTCTATTCTTATTTTAGACGCCCCTATTTCCATTGCTTTGTGATTTTGTGCTATGGGCATTTCGTTTGGGCAGTTTTGGCTTCGATTCTAACATTTCTTCTGATCTTTACGATAATTGATTACTTTAACACCATTATAAATCATTACGTATAGGACATTACTAATTTCTCTGTGTTGTGTTTGGTGCCTGCGCTTCATAGGGTCCGGTGTAACAGTCAGCTAATGTGGATTGTGCTTCTGCTTGTTTCATTAAATCATTTATTAAATGAGTTAATGAAATTTTTGGTTTTATCATATTCATACTGAAAAACGTAAATATGTCGGTTTGTGTCTTTAAATGTAGAAACTTAATTTACCTTTATGTAGTCCAACTCATTTGCTCTCAAGGAGCTAAATTGGGGCTGGAGAGATATAGGTGGCTCAATTTCATTTTAAGTTTGATATCTAGTGCATTGCTTCTACACATTTTCCTTGAGGCTAAGTTCCCCAAGAAAACAAATTTGATCTCTGCTTAACTACTTTGCATGATCACAAAAGGATTTTTTCTTCCCATTGCATCCGTGAAACTTGCTAGTTCATTTTATGTTTTTTCCCACCCACCAATTAAACAATACTTGGGTCTAATTATTGTCCATGTAGATTTGGGATGCTTCTCGTTGCAAGAAGATAAGGTCTATGGAGGGTCATCGGTTACGTGTTGGAGCCTTGGCCTGGAGTTCATCTCTTTTGTCTTCTGGCGGCAGGG
>Ga0214545_1003697_pt1 | contig 29008 bp, 17 predicted proteins | sample CNSS4metaG_FD_160064 | JGI IMG/M metagenome (GOLD analysis project Ga0214545, IMG submission 160064) | Root nodule microbial communities from cowpea collected in UCLA plant growth center, Los Angeles, California, USA - CNSS4 | ecosystem: Host-associated > Plants > Roots > Nodule | place: USA... | reverse complement strand
TCCGGAAGTATTTTTGGGGGTGTGATGTCCGTGCGTTTCTTTAAATGGTCAAAGGGTATTTTGGGAATTTTAAGATTTTTTGGAGGTGCAGAAGAAATGCTTGGAGGTGTAGGAAGAAAGACCCTTAGGTTAAAAGACACAAAACAAAGTGGACCTTATATTTTCAAATAGAATATAAAAAAAATTAGCCTTATACTTGTAAAACGAGAAATGTGTTGGTTTATAATCCAACGGCTACTGTCAAAATATAACCCGATCCGATCCGGCTCGACCCATCACAGGTTCATGATTTAGTAAACCAACCGAACCCGGCTCACTTTTTAGCGAGCCAAAAAAATTCGAACCCGACCCGACCCATCACAGGTTGGCGGGTTAAACGGGTTGACTCACGGGTTCACTTAATTAAAAAAAATATTATTATTTTTTCAGATTAAACTAAATTGTAATTCTAATTAAAATCTAAATAAACTTTAATACAATCCAAATACAAACCAAAATAAAAAAAATTACAAATTATTTATGTGTTCGATGAAAAAATAACCTAACATGACCAAAATGTAAAATCCAACTTAATAAAAATAAAAATAAAAACACTTGTGTGATCCTTTTATCTGCGGGTTGGTGAGTCAACCCGGCTCACCACGGGTTCAATCCGGATGAGTCGGGTTCTAAATGAGTCGAAAAATCAACCCGTATTAAAATTTGTAAAAAAATTTCAATCCAATCTAGTCCGAATCCGTGATGAACTGGATTGACTCGCGAATTCCAACATATTTTGACAGCTCTACCAACAGCATACAGTAAATTTAATAGACAAAATTTAAATCGTAAAACAACGTAGAAGATTAGTTCTTATTGTTACCATTTTCGATGTAGTAGTGAAAAACTAAAATTCTGAAATTAATATAAATTAAGATGATTTTTTTTCATCATTTTAACTGTGGTGAAAAATATGTACGTTTCATTTAATTATATATATAAATATAAATATAAATATATATATATATATATATATATATATATTATAAATTTAATATATTAGAAACATTTATCTCTTAATGGCTACTTGCATCACTGCAATTATAGATGACAAATGTATATGTGTATACAAAAGTTTTGTTACAACCTTCTCTTTAATATGGAGAACCTTCCAAACTTCTTTTTACCACACACATTTAACCACTTTTACTTTTATTATAATTATTTGACATTTCAATTGTTTATTAACCCTCTTATTTAATAATTATAAAATTATAAATTCTTCTTTGATATTTGGCATTAGAGAAAAATGTCTATTTTTTATATTTAATCCTTGATGATATTATGTGCTTTTGTTGTAATTTTTTTAAATTATTTAATTACAATTTAGAACAGTAAAACCATATATAGATATTGCATGAAATCATAACCCATCACTTAGATATTGCTTGGGCAATGATTCACCTCTTAATTAAGCGTTTCAACTTAGAGACACATTTTTCATCAATCAATTCAAACAAAATATACATTATATATTGATACTATAAGTTGAGTGATCCAAAAATCACTTTACATAATTTTAAGAACCTCACCTTTCACCTAACTAAACAATTGTCTAATTGATTAGATGAATTTTCTTATCTCGAGGTAGGATGCATTGTAGTAAAACTTTCTTTATCCACTCTTAGAAATCTTACTAAACTTTTTTGTGAGTCATAAATATGAACCATGCATCAATAATATTTTTACTTTACAAAACATTCTAGATAGGACACTATTAGATTTTTTTAATATTTCATGAAATTTTTCTTCCAATTTTTTTATTAAATTTTGCAAGAAAATATTTTTTTATTATTTTTTCTACGAATTTTAATTAGTGGATAATTATTTCTTACAAAATTTTCTGCAAAAAATATTTTGTGCAAAATATTTTTCATAAAATGTTGTAGCAAATTCTTGCAAACCATTATTTATAACAAAATTTGCAAATGGCAAGAAATATATATTTTTTTAGTAATGAAATAATAAAAGAAATTAAATACTTAATACTGAATCAATTACTTATCTCGATCAAGAATTTGTTCATCTTAACTTTATTTTGACCTTACAATCTCTTTATAAGTGTATTTTAACAACATAATTGTAACTCAGTTTCCCTAATCTTAAAAGAACTAAACCTTTTAAAGAGATAAAATTTCTAATAAAATAAAAAATTCCCATAATTTTTTTATTTACTTTTTTTTATGTATTTAAAATTTATCTATACTTAAAAAACTCAATTCTTACACTTATTATATATTTTGTAAAGAACAAAAAAATAATCTAGAAAATTTGATATTAGAATCAAACAAACGATAAATAAACATACAAAATAAATGATAAATAAGTCCCATTGTAAGTTTATGTAATCATTGCTTTTGGTAAGTAGTAATCAATGTGAATGCAACAAGAAATACTCTTTGGTGTCTTGCCTCCCAGTTTTGAGATGCTTCAAAATAAACTTACCACACCTCCAACAAAAATATTGCTTTATCTATTCATCTTCCAAGAAGTGACATTCTTAAAAGTAAGGATATATATATATATATATCAATTTTATAAATACGTGAATGTCTAAAATATAAATACATAAAATAAAAAGATATAGAAAAAAATCTACATTTAAAAAGAATATAATTTTAGAAAGCGAGAGAAAATAACCACCGATAAAGCATCAAAATAGTATACAATGTGAATAAAAAATTTAAAGCAACTTTTAGATTAAAATAAAAAAAATGGTATTCGCACAATGTTTACAATTAAAAATAATGTATTTTTCACATAAAAATAAGAGAGACTCAGATTTGTTAGGAAAGTATCCTTATTTTCTGGTGGAATAAAAAAAAAATCCATTAAATGAAAGAAAGCTACTTGATTGTATATAGTTTATTTATGATTTTCGCTAGATAGGAAAATTAGGTTTTATGATTAATGTATGAGTTATAAGATGGTTTCTTTCTCACGTCCTCTTACGACAAGACATAATGTTTTTTTGCAAAAACTATGAATTGCATTATTATTAACAAAAATAGACAAACAAATTAAATGATAAACCAAATTTTGCTTTATTTAGATATGTGTTGCCGTTTTCCCTCAGCAAGTGTCTTGCGCCTCCTTCCTTCACTTTGGGATATTCTTCCACCACACTTACCCCATAACCATCCAAAAAAAATATATTAATCCTTTTAATTTTTTATTTTTATATAGTATTGTTTGTGTGTTAAATATTTTTTAAGGATCAAAAGAGGACTCATTAACGCGCATTGAGACCCTAAGTGTATTTTATTTTTGTTACGGTAAAGTTTTAATAAAGTTTAATACGACAAAAAAAACAATGTGGGGTGAGTTATTTTGAATCGAATCGTACGGTGACATTAATTTGTAAGGATGAAATGTTGAATTCATATATATGTATCTATGGTATTGGAGTTGGGCAGTTACTACACCAACTTTATAACTTTATGAGCTTAAGGCTGAGTCATTGTTTCTGAGTTCAAAATTTTGTAGGACACAACCACAGAGACAAACTTTTGTAGGACACAACCACAGAGATAGTTGAGCTGATTCATGATGTTCTTCATGTGCAACGACCAAATATCAACTCAGTTTGGTACTACAATTTATAGGCACATTTAAACATTACAAACAAATAACCTTTTCTCTCTATAACTAATTAATTAATTAATTAATTAATGTCCATCTTACCAATTAATTCAATTGAGAGATATTTTTGTAGTTTAATTAGTTGGATGGTAACTATTTTCGTTCAGATGTGTCAGTTTGGTACTCGCTTCTAAAAATGTATTAATCTAGTCCCAACTTTTGAAAAAGTGTCTTAATCAGGTTCCTTTCAGACAAAAATTACTAAAGCAGTTAACTTAATTCATAACTTTTACCGCTAAATTTTGATATAAATATCAATTCTTAATTTTATAAGTCATTTTAAATATTAATATCGTTAATGGTGTTAATAATTTTTTTCTGAAAATGACCTAATTGAAGCATATTTTCAAAAGTTGGGATTCAATTGACATCTTTTTAAAAGCGGATACCAAACTGATACATCTAAATAAAATAAAAGTGAGTATCCGACTAATTAAACCTTCTTGTTTTTTTTATAATTTTGAAATTGAAGTCTTGACTTCACTATCACCAACAGCTTACCCACAACCCATCTCATAAGCCATAATTGCTCCATGATTGTTTCTCTTCTTATATGAAATGAAATGCCTCGATTTACATTCACCTCACACACCATTCTTCTTCACAACCCACTTTCCTTTCTTTTTCTTTCTCAACACATTTTCTCCAATGGAGGTGGGAAGTGTTCTTGACTTTCTTCAAAACAAAACCATTTTAATCATTGGAGCAACAGGGTTTATTGCCAAAAGTATAATCTCTCTCTCTCTCTCTCTCTTTCACAGAGTTATGTGTGCACTTTTTTGCTATATTTGTGATGTCTTTGGTTTCTGCATGTTTTTCAGTTTTTCTGGAGAAGATATTGAGGGTTCAACCCAATGTTAAGAAGATTTTTCTTCTTTTGAGAGCCTCAGATGACAGTTCTGCTACTTATCGATTGCACAATGAGGTATATGAACAAATACTACACTTATCATTTCTTCTATCACTTTACATATCTTGTTATATTTATATCTCTCTCACTTTCTTTCACATCACTATAACTTCTTTGCATAAGATCATATTACTTATAATATAACATTGGTTATTTTTATATTATCATAAGCTAATCACACTTTCTCATGCAGAAGGGTGTGTTATAGATAATAAATGCACTAATATTATATTATTATTATCATCATCATCACGAAGGTGGTGATGATAATTAATTTTCAGCACTGTGCCGTTCTCTGCACTTTCCATCAATCACTTTCTCATTACATATATATGTTACAGTTTTTATATTGTTAAAGTATATCTTTTGATGAGAAACATGTGCATAAGGGTATGAATTGGACTGTGATTGGCCCTCATAAACACCAGTAATCAAATCAAACACAGTTGTTAACATGCTCTTTATTATGGTTCATTGTCTAAAAACTGCTATGATTCTTTTCTTCCTAACATTTCATGTGACTTTCTTCGATCTAAAAAATGCTTGCTGCGAGCATTTATGACATACTTAAGCATGAAATTGATACATGGATTGCTTTTAATATATCATTTTCAAGTTTGTCCCAATCATTAATGAGTGAGCATGTGGGTGAATTTATAAACTCTCATTTAATTTAACTTGTGGCTAATTAGAGCTTAATATATATACTTGTGACAATTAGATCATAGCGAAGGACTTGTTCATTGTGCTAAAGGAAAAACTGGGTGCAAATTTTAAGTCCTTCATCTCTGAAAAACTGACTCTGGTGCCTGGGGACATTACCTATGAGGATTTGGGTTTGAAAGATTCAATTCTGAGGGAAGACATCTGCAATCAGACGGATGTTATAGTCAATTTGGCTGCAACTACAAACTTTGATGAAAGGTACAAGATTAAGTTTGATAAACTTTTTTTAATTTTGGGTTAGATTAATTAATTTTCTTCCTTAAAAATTAAATGCAGGTATGACATAGCTTTGGGTATAAACACCTTTGGGACGAAGCATGTCATGAACTTTGCTAAACAGTGCACTAAACTGAAAGTGCTTCTTCATGTATCAACAGGTTAGGATCAATTAGTGTCAGTTTCAATCCATCTGAATATATAAAAAGAGCATTATTCATTAATAAATAAAAAAAAGAAAGCATTTATTGGTCTCACAAAGTGGTGTTACACCTCAATATTTCAGCCTATGTATGTGGTGAGAGAGGTGGCCTCATACTAGAGGACCCCTATCACTTTGGTGAAACACTAAATGGAGTGTCTGGCCTAGACATCGATGCAGAAAAGACCATTGTGTGTAAAAAATTGGATGAACTAAAAGAACAAGGAGCCACAGAACGTGATGTTAAAATAGCCATGAAGAATCTCGGTATTACCAGGTTTGTCTATAATTTTCAGAATCTGTATTCTGTGATTAACTATTAGCAGCATTTTTATCTCAGCAACTTTCACTTTAACACAAATGTTCATGGCATTGTATCCAACTTCCACTAAATGTTCTGCATAAACTAATAGAACATGATTAATCAGTTGTGTTTTTGTGTAACATAACTCATAAAAGTGTTTGGTAAAAAGAATAAAAACTTATAAAGAGTAAACCAGAGATATTAGTTAACCTTTCTCATTAATTCAGAATGGACACAAACAACAGTATATGGTCCAGACAAGTGATGTTCAAGTTCAACCACCTTTTCAAACTCATCTTAGCTTTAACAAGTGTCTCATTAGTTATGAACACAGTAGTGAGGGAAAAAAAGAAGATTAAGAACATATAATTTTTTACTGTTACATTAATAATGAAGGTGTGGCGAATCACACAATTCAATGCAGAAGTTATTACAGGCCACACACAAACATGTGACACACTCTGAGGATACAAAATGATCTGCTACCATTTTGCATATAAATTATAACTATGAAAAAAGTACGTGTTGCATAATGTTGAACCTTTATTTCCCGATTCATGTATAATGTGCAATGACTTTGGTAGATGGATAATATGAAACAATCTGCAAAAATATGTGTGTACAGTTAAAAGAATAGTTGTTATTATCATGCATATGAGACCCACAGAGGTGAATCATCATGATGGAGACTGTAGTAGATATTGACTCGAGCGTGCTTCTTATTCTACCTCAAAATTTATGTTTCCATAGGCTAATAAAGGAAAAGTACTACTATTAGCTAGGATACTATACATGTACAAAATTGTCTTGTTTGCTTTCAAAAGAAACCTATATCATTAGGTAGGAATTACTTGAATTGTTTTGGATAGAAAAAAAAAATCTCTTAACAAATACAAGTATTTAATCATGAATGATTAAGATTAAAAAAGGTTAAATTAATTTTTTATGTGGTCATATAAGTTTAATATAAATTATTTAAATGTAATTTTATGGTTCAAATCAAATCCTCTCAGTATTACACAAACACTCTCAATTGTCCTCTTCTATTAGTTATATATGTTTAAAGGGTTAAGTTGAAAAGTGTTAGTTGATGATAACCTATATAGTCTTTACCATCTTTTTAAAAGTGGTCTATTAATTGGTATTTACAAATATAAAGTTATAGTAACACCTCTTAAATAGTTTTTTGAGAATATTCTACATATATTTATATATTTTTTAATATTTACGATAATTTGTGTTAAAAAGACGATGAATAATTGAAATATGAATAACTAGTAACGTTTTTCTTAAATAATTAAAACAAAATGAAAGCAAGAACAACAATAAAATTGAAAAGATTTCAATAAATATTAATATCATTTATTCTTTACAACATTTAAATTGAATTGATCAACTGTTGCATGTGTATTGACTGACTTGTACCAGAGGGCTATGATATCAAAGATCTTTCTAGAGAAAGGGCGGGACAATGACTCTACCAAAAGGTGGGTCCATGTCCCCTAAAACATTAATTAAAATTAAAAATAAGCATTATTATAATTATAATAATGATGATAAATTATGATTTATTTTTCTGACTTAATATATATGTATAATTCTTTATGCAGATTTTCTGTAAACATATTATTTGTTTAATAAGAAATTGTACTATATGATACTATAAAATAAAATAAAAAAATTAACATAATTATTATGTTTGGTGTGTGTTATGATCAGAGCAAAGGTGTATGGATGGCCAAACACATACGTGTTCACAAAAGCAGTGGGAGAAATGCTTGTGGAGAAACTCAAAGGAAACCTATCTGTTGTTATTCTGCGACCTACCATTGTCACAAGCACAATGAAAGAACCTTTCCCTGGTTATGCCGAAGGTGTCAGGTAAATAAAAGTTTTTTACTTTTTCACCTTCCACATATTAAATATTCAATCTTTCTTTGAGGGTCACTTTAATTTTAGTAAACAACATTGTTCACATAATAATGTATCAATTAATGAAGATAAGTACCATGATTAACTACAGATTAGATAAAGGAGTTTATGGTGGTCCAATCACGTACACAGTTCTGATCTGTACCAATTACTGAAGCAACTACTTGCATTCAATTATGTATCACCAACTAATCAAGAAAAAAGTTTAAACAAGTAGTTAAAATAAACAGAACACTCATCAATAGCAAACAAACATCATGGATTTGGTTCGAAGAGAATGAATATGAGCTCAAAGTGAAAGATTTTTGCCTTTGTTTTTGCTACAGAACCATTGACAGTTTAGCTGTTACTTACGCGAAAGGAAAGCTAACATGTTTCCTTGGAGATATCAATGGAGTTGTGGATGTGGTGAGTTAGTTACTGCACAAAACAAAAATACAATGTTGTCTTGTTTCTCTGATGAATTCTGCTATAAAATAAAATACTGTGAATTTAATGTGTAGGTCCCAGCAGACATGGTGGTGAATGCTATGCTAGTGGCCATGGTGGCTCATGCAAAGCAGCCAAGTGATATCATATACCACGTGGGTTCCTCTGTTAGAAACCCAGTCACATATTTGAATCTCCAAGACTTTGGATTAAAATATTTCACTGCAAAACCATGGATAAACAAAGATGGCACACCAGTCAAAGTTGGCAGAGTCACTGTTCTGACCAGCATGGATAGTTTTCAGAGATATATGTTCCTCCGTTACCTCCTTCCACTAAAGGTTCTGGTTCTTCTCTGCTTTATCTACCCTCCTTAATCATCACCAACGTACTTAAATATCAAACTTTTCAGAATGATTAGTTCATTACATGGTATTATTATAAACTTCACATGTTGTTTTCAGCCAAAAGCTTCAGCTTTTGGCATGATTGGTGCATGACAATAGTCACTGCTACCACTTATGTTCAAAAATTCTTGACAAGACTTTGACAAATTTTCCATGAAATAGGGACTTGAGCTGGCCAACACTGCACTTTGTCAGTATTTTCGGGGAACATATCTTGAGCTGCATAGGAAGATCCAAGTTGTGATGCGGATGGTTGAACTTTACAGACCCTACATGTTCTTTAAAGGAGTGTAAGTGTTTGTAAACTACAACAAAAACTTTACGTGCTTCAGATTTCATTTCATGCACATTCTTTAGGTCTAGCGAGTGTGTTAGTCACATATAGTAACACAAACACACCACATTATAATAACGTGTTTAGTTATTGAGTTTATGAGGTATATATATTATTAACTGAGGCTGAGAATGTTAATTATGCAGATTTGATGATATGAACACAGAGAAGTTGAGAATGGCAGCAAAAGAAAGTGGGACAGAGACAGATCTGTTTTACTTTGATACAAAAAACATTAATTGGGATGATTACTTTATGAAGACCCATCTTCCTGGCATTGTGAAGTACATTTTCAAGTGATGTTCCTGGTAATTGGTGAAAGTTGTAAACTTTGTTATGTTTAGATAAGCTTCTCCATAAAACTTACAAAAATAATAAGATAAAATGAATTTGAGTTTTTCTGGAAACTGAATTTGATTTCGGTTTGATAGAAAGTTCATTAAATGTTACCTTTTTTTTTTGTTTCAAGTTTTTATGGAGAAGTTTATCCAAAACATGTTTAAGTATAAAATTGTGCGAGAGGGTCAGCATTGGTGCTATTTATTTCTGAAGATCAGTGTAATTGGTACTGGCTAAATGCTAATTAAGTTTGGAAAGTTTGATTAAGTGTAGTAAATATCATATATTTGCTCTCTTCTGCAATTAATTGTCTCCAATGGAGTTTGTGTTGTTTTGATCCCTTTACAACTTTGATATTCACTAACATGTTAACATGGAAAAACAAAAATGCTAACCAAATGTCTGCTTCAAGACTGATTAAAAAATGTTATTCCCACCAAAATACTAATGTTCCTTCTTATAAGAGTTTTCGCAATGTGATTTGATTTGGATTTTGATTAAAAGTACGTTCGAGTCGAACGTATAAGTTTGATTTGATTCAGTTTAAATATAAAAGAAAAGAAATTCCAATGAAAATAAACATTTTTTAATGTTTGATTTGAATTATATTTGTTATTTTATTTATGATTTTTTATTAATATATATTGAATTATGTTTTTGTTTTAGGAGAATAATTTCATTATTTTTCCACTATAATTAAATATTTGGTATCTTTAATTTTGTGTAAAATATTAAATAATCTTTTATATTATAATTTTTTTTAGTGAAATATATTTTTAATCCTTAAATTATAATGTGAAATTAGATTTGTTATTATTTTAAATGTTTATGTAATTTCATCTTAAACTTTAAAATAAATGAATGTATTCATTATTATGAGTATATAATAAAAGTCTTTTAAACATAATAAACAGTATTTTAAGTGTCGATAATATTAATAAGTATATTTTTATATGTTAACGTGATAAAAATAGCGTAACAGAAAATTGTCTTCTAAGCAAAAGTATATCTGTAAACAAAAATAAAATATAAATAAGAACACAAAAAATTTAATGTGATTTAACATATTTCAAAGTCAATGCCGAATACTTAAAAAAAATATTATTATTTATCTTAACATATAATTGAATTGTGATGAACTCTGAAAATAATTCTTTATTTTTATAGTTTTTTTTTCATATCATTAATGAAAGTTTGGTGAATAACGGATCTAACAGCATATGATAAAGTTTTTATTTTACGATTTTGAACAACAAAATATGGTCGACGTCATCAAATGTTATGGTTCATTTCCAAAATTGTTGGTGCAGACAGATTGACCAAAGTACAGAAGATAATTTAGGAAAAGAAAAAGGTATTTTTTATGTTTTGCATTCCTTATTAGACAAATGAAGCATAAAGTGCATAAAGTGTGGTTGATTCACAAGCTTCCAAACTGTTACTGTTTGTGGAGATTGCATGAAATGATTAGGCCTCAACATTGCATGTGCCACAGTTGGGGTGTGTCTGTGGCATCCTCATGAATAATAAGACCCTACAGATAAACATAAATGTTCTGTTCCAACTGTGTTCTTAACAATCAAACCTAACCGATAACGAGGAGAAACAGAGCATATGCCTCAATCTCAGGCAATATTAATGATGTGATTTCATCTATCCAAATTAAACCATATTGAATATTATAATCATATTATTTTTGACATCTACAAAATAATAATATGGTTAAAACATTATTATTTTGAGTAATTTTGTAGGTATATTTTTGGATGTCAAAAAAGTTCGTACCCGTAGGTATCTACGGATAAAATCCGCAACGAGAATATTGTAAATGGATACCCACGAATAACAGGTACGAATATCTTTAATACCCGCATGTTAACGGGGCAGGTACGGGTATCATAGTATCCGTACTCGTGGATACACGTACTCGCTATACTCTAATTTAAATTAAAAAAAATACTAAAAAAATGATTAAAATATTAACATATTGATTGTGAATGAGTTATTTTTTTATCAATTAGTTTTAAGAAAAATGTATTTCTTTGTAAACTGTCATTCAACACTATTTAAATGAGTTATTTGAACTTTGTTTAAAATTGATGAATGTTATGTATTTTATTTTATTTGAATTTAAGATTAAAATATATTGTTAAATTTTTATTTTTATTTTTTTTGTAAATACATGCAAGTATCCGTAAATATCCGCAGATATTAAAAAATTATGTGGATACCCACATAACGGATATCCGACAGATATGAATACAGGTACAGGATGAATATTTATCCAGCGAGTAGGGTACGAAGAATTGCTACCCGTATTCTACCGGTCCGTATATTATCAAAATACTATCATTATTATATTATTATGATATGATCTAAGTTCATTTGTTGAACTTTCCTTAAATATTATCATTTGTTGTAATGCAATCCTCTGTGAGAGTTTATTTGAATAAACTTTCCTGTAAAAACTTCTAATAAAAAAATAAAAGTGAAGTAGGATAATTGTTTTACAAATTCGAATTATAGTACTCATAAAGCAATAAAATTTAAAAGTATACTGGAGAGAGTTTTATAAATTAGTTTATACATAAATTACATTTAATATAAAAATAGAAAGTTTTGATCCGATTACACATTGCCTGGTCAAATGGGCTCTACCAGAAAGGCCAGGCCCGTATTTTCAATACACAGATTTATGGTTCGAATTAGGTAAAAACGGGTTCTATTTTAAATACATTTTGATTAATTTCTTAAATCTAATAAATACTATATTTTAATATATGAAAAATTATGTAAAAGAAAATTTAGAATTAATTTTCTTCATATATCTCGATATATTTTACATATTTAAATCAATGCTCAATTGAAATCGATACTGGTAATTAACTTCCTTTATCTCCTTTCTACAAAACGTCCAAAAGAAAAGAAGAAAAGAAATTAAATCCTTATTTACCGGGATAAAAAACATAATAGGCTCAACATGATCTTCATATGACTAACTCTTCATAGATATAATTTGATAGCACAACAATTAATAATCAAATTATTTTATGATTTTAGAGAATTCGGAGAAATTAAATTATAGAAAGATACAATTTCTAATGAAATAAGAAATAAACACTTATAATATATTTGTAAATTTTCTATTCTTTATCCATTTAAAATCTATTCCTATTAAAATATTATGTCTTACAATTTGGAACACTAAAATATGTTTTTTCTTATTGAAAATTAAATTCACATGTATTCATGATCTTAAGAATTAAGTGATATACTAGTCGTGCATAAATTTTGTATGATTAATTTTGTTGGTTTGGTAAGTTATCAACATGATGAAATTAATTTGATAAGTAGGAAAAAGTCAACCATACAACACTTTTTTTTTTTTTCAAAAGTTTAAAGAGTAAGCATAAATGCTATTATAATAGGAAGACACAAAAGTTAAGAGTGTTATTTAAAAAGTTTTCATGTTTAAAAATTATATTTGTAATAGAAATTTTTCAAAAATTTTCTAACTTTCGTTCAAACAAGTAATATTTGGGTTGAAGAAGGTGAAAGAATTGAAGAAAGACAAAGAAGAAAAATAAGCATAGAATATGGCTTGTTGGTGGTGCCAACTACAACGCTCGAAAACGACACTTAAATTATTAACATAAAAACAGCAATAAACATATTACTTTCAAGTGATTAAGTTTTTTATGTACGTTTTTACATTAACAATGTTATAAATTCTATAACATTTTCATCTACAATTTGGTGTCGTAATTTATACTTAGGTCACATCATCGTGTTAAAATAAATAATTATTTAATCAACTATGTACATTGTTCCAATAACTCATAAAAGCGTTTAATGAACGTTCGAATAGAATTAAAAGAACAAAATATATGTAAGCATTGATGGGTGCGATTTATTTATATAGTTATTTAATTATGAGTTATATATTTCACGAGGTGTGATTAAGTACATTTAAAAGACATGTTAAGGACAAATTTTAATTGATTGAAATTGTAAAAATTATTATTTTAAAAACGAACTTATCCGGATGAAACTCAACTTAAAATGAAAAATCTTTTATAACGTCTTTTTTAGAAGTTATTCTTTTTTACGCAAGAAGACAATCGTCGTTCTAAAAGCACTTTTTCTTGTAAAAATAGTTTCTTGAAAGAAAAGGCAAACAAAGGTTTCGTTAAGAAGATCTTTTTGTGATGAAAAATGATTTAAGATTGCTATCAAAATCAAAATTGGTGAACAAGAAGTGGATTGGAGGGTTTTAGAAGAAGCGAGACCAATCGAAAAGTGCTTTAAAACGTCAAAAACTACGTTTTTCAAAGCCGGCAACGTAAATAACTTGTTTGGTTTGACAATCTAATTTTGTGGAAAGCTTTACGTTTAGAGTTTGGCATCAATGAAGATGTAATCTAAGTTCACTTCACACCGTTGTTTTTTCTTAGAAAAACTTCTTAAAAGCAAGTAAAAGGACATCACATTTTACCATACATGAAAGATAAAATTTTCGATCAAAGTTCTATTACACTAACGTGCTTGGACGCATTTTTTAAATATGTATAATATTATGTTAGTAAATAGTGATAATGTAATGTTATTAAATTAATATATAAAATAAATTATTTATTAGAAATAAAATAAAATATATTAGAAAAGATGAGAGAATAACTGTTGATAAATATAGAAAAAGAGAAGAAACAGAAATCGACCATTTTATAAAAAAAGCTTATAAAAGTAATGGTTAATTTTTAAAAATTTAATAAATAATTATATTTTAAAGGGTAAAATTGATATTTTAAAATGTGGACAGAAAAGAGAGAATCATCTTTATATATTGTTATAGATAACTATTTTTAAAATATTATTTTTTATGTATGTAATAGTTAATTTTAGGTGTTAGAACTCATTTTCTTTTACTTTTCTCTTATTCAGATTAATAAGAAAACTAACTCAAAAATACTTTTAAGTTAGTAAACAATTAAAATACTCTTTTAGTTTGTTTTTTTTTTTTTCTAATTCTCATATAAATGTCTATAATGAAGTTCATTGAATCTTATTTTTATCAAGTATGAATTTATGGCACAATCTAAGGAGAAAGAAGGTCTTGTTTTCTATTACCCCATGCAAAGATACACTTGGTGTAACAAGTTTCTTGAGTATGAATATGAAATGAAAAAATAATGAGTAGGTAAAAAAGCTCTACGTTTTCTTTTAAACAAGAGTAGGAGACAAATCCATAAGCAACAAAAAATCATGAAGCTTGTTCAACATTTATCGTGGTTGAAGAACTAATTAACCATTACAACGTTGGTGATAATGGTATTAGTTATCGTCGTCGTCATGTTATTCCACCGTTTTATCCTGAATCAAATTATAGTGAAAATCATACGCAACATATTACAAATATTTTCTTAATTGTGCATGTACCTAAAAGTCTGATATATACCTTGTTTAAAACAAAATGTTAAATTAAGGACCACACTTTTTATTAAAGTCATGATGTTAGTGAGACTGGACAGTAGGTAAGCTATTTACCAAGTTTAATTTGGATGAGATTACAAGTTAAATTAAAAAAGTATTATTCAAACGTAAAGTCCACGTCATATATATTAAGACATTAATTAAGATAACATTCTTCACTTTAAGATTATGGGACATTTCTAGTCAACTATACATTAAAGATTATAAAGTTTTAATGTATAGATCTCATCGTCATATATAAACTTGTAGGGTTGAATTAAATTTAAATATAATTTTTAAAATAGTATTATAATTATTTAAAAAATATCTATGTTCGACAAAATAAGTGAATTGAAAATCTACATCAACTAAATTGATAAGACAGATTTACAATAGATAAAATGTTAAATGTTAATTTTATTTTATTGAGTTAAATTTAAAATTTAATTCTTAAACTAAAATATATATATATATATATATATATATTGATTTTTATTTCTAAAGATGGAAGCAAATTCATTATCCATCACTGTCAGTGCTATCTTTTGTATATTCACACATACCCCTTGAAATCCCGAACCGTTGAGCTTGAGGATTCAGGACCGATCCAGAAGTCAAGAACAGTGTTGCAGAAAATGCGCATTAATACAATTCAATAGTGTTAATGTATGCATTTGCAGATATATACACTAATGTTTTGTCTCAAAGTACTGTTGATATGTTGAAAACCGTGAGGGAGGTGGAAAAGCTTCTAATTCACATTTCAGTGTTACCAACAATTAATGCTTACTTACTGTGCCACAACAAGTTATTGCAATACATGTGTAACATGGTCTTTCCTTTTGTCGTTTAATACTATATATATAGATGCATGTTTGGGTTGTGACATTACATTTAGACAACAACATTGTGTTTGTGTTGTGTCTTACTGTTTAATGATCAACATTTCAAATCCCTCTCTCTATATATCTATCTATCTCATAATTTCTCTCAAATGGAACTGGGAAGCATAATTCACTTCTTTCAGGATAAGACCATCTTAGTCACTGGTGCCACTGGTTTTCTTGCAAAAAGTCTCTCTCTTTCTGTTATATTTATCCTTCTAAGCTTGTTTTATGTAGTGCTTTTCTACTACTGATACTAAGCTATATATATGTGTGTGTTTCCTTGTATGATTTTGCAGTTTTTGTGGAAAAAATATTGAGGGTTCAACCAAATGTGAAGAAACTTTATCTGCTTTTGAGAGTTAAAGATACTGAATCCGCTACTCAACGCTTAGATAATGAGGTGAATGATTCATCATATAACTTTCTTTAACTTATATCATAACCTATCCAATGTATTTAAATCTCTTTCATTTATACGTAGATCATAGGGAAGGATTTGTTTAGATTGCTGAAGGAAAAACTGGGAACAAGATTCAGTTCCTTTGTCTCAGAAAAGCTCACTGTGGTAGCTGGAGACATTTCACATGAGGACTTGAATTTGAAGAACTCCATTCTGAGGGAAGAAATTTGTAACCAAACAGATGTTATAGTTAATCTAGCTGCAACAACTAACTTCGATGAGAGGTAATGTTCAAGGTTTTTTTATTTTTTTGGAATAAATTGGTTGAGACCATTTAAAGGTGACGTTGTATAGACTTCTTTAACGAACTTTTAAACTGAAGTCGTCAGAGAAGATAACTTCTAATTTTTGAATTTAACTAAAGTCGAGTTCTCGATTATGACAACTTTAATTGTGCACCGTTTGGATTTTCATTTTCTACAAACAATAGTTATATCAACTTTGAATTACAATGTTGGTGTGAGGAGACGATTTTTGTTTGGTGGCACTGAGGTATTGAGCTGACCAATGAGAGGTAGGCAACATGAAGAGAGAAGGAAGGAGAAAATGACACGTATAACTGTGCTGTGGGTACGTGTTGGGTAGTCTCGAGAAGGAAGAAATGTGGGATTGGACTGGGAAAGTGGGACCATGCACGGTGATTTTATTGGTAATGGTATTAGAAAAAGCATGCATTTCACGTATTTCAGAAATGTTTCTTTATGCATTACATATATGTAATATGCTTGAGGAATAGTTTAGAAGTCGCTCATTCCACATACAATTTCAGTTTAGAAGGTCACTTGTCCATTTTTGTAAAAATATCAGTGCTTGTGTGGTAAGTTTTTCAACTGTGGCAATCATTTTAAAATCCATGTCACATTTTCTGATAGATTAAAGTTTCTTTTTTTTCGGGTTGATGAAATCTATAAATTTGTGTCTTCTTATGTCTTTTGAATATTCAGATACGATGTTGCACTGGGTATAAATACATTAGGAGTTAAGCATGTGATGAGCTTTGCCAAAAACTGTGTAAATCTGAAGGTGTTTGTACACGTATCAACAGGTTAGTATAAATGCATGATTAAAACTTTATCTTGCATTCAATCTTCCAAGGTGGTTGCAGTTTGTACTATATCTTACACTCTTGATGAAAAAAATGGTTATAAAATATACAGAAAATCATTCTAAAAAACCAGTATGTGCAATATGTTGAGAACTATTCGGAGAATTTCTTTGCTGTGATGTTGCAGCTTATGTATGTGGAGAAAGAGGAGGACTGATAGTAGAGGATCCACATGAGTTTGGTGTGTCACTAAATGGAGTGAGAGGACTAGACATTGAAATGGAAAAGAAGAAGGTAGAGGAGAAACTGAATGAGCTGAAAGAGGAGGGTGCCACAGAACATGATATTGAATTGGCCATGAAGGACTTGGGAAGTAAAAGGTTTGTTCCAATTCTACCACTACTCTAATGGTACCACTTTCATGTTTAACAGTTTAAATAACTGCCAGAAGTTTGTCTAATTTCATGTGTATTCCAAAATATATGTGATATCTTGTAAAATTTTGCTGTCTAACATGATTAGAGCAACGAGGTATGGATGGCCAAACACGTATGTTTTCACAAAGGCAATGGGAGAAATGATTGTAGGAAGTACAAAGGGAAACATGAACGTGGTAATTGTACGTCCCACAATCATTACTAGTACTTACAGAGAACCTTTCCCTGGTTGGATCGAAGGTTTAAGGTACATCATATATATATGGTTTCAATACGTTCCTTTTTGTTTTTTCTTTCCAAGAAGGTGGTACAAAGAAATGGAAACACATAGTAACACAAATTTTCTTATCTGGTGGGGAGTTTCTTTGCAGAACCATAGACAGCTTGATTGTTGCTTATGGTAAAGGAAAGTTAACTTGCTTCCTTGCAGATCTTAAGGCTGTTTTTGATGTGGTATGTCAGTAACCAAACCCTTCTTTTATTGGTTTTTGTGAACCCTTAGTTGAGAAACTCAAGTTAAAGTTAGATTCTAGGTACTCATTGAGAAAATTAAGTATCATGAAGACTAATAAATTTACTGTTTTAAGATTTTGAGTTGAATATGACATAAATATCTTATGTAGGATTGGACTATCGTTAACTTTTCTCATTAATTTTTCTGTAGTTCTTTTAAAAAAGGTTGATAAGTTGATAACTAATGTTGATGAGTTTGAGGCCATTGTTTTGGTTCAAATAAACCATGAAACAGATACCAGCAGACATGGTGGTGAATGCAATCCTGGTGAGCATGGTGGCTCATGCAAATCAACCTAGTGACATCATATACCATGTTGGTTCCTCTGTTGCAAATCCAGTGAGGTACCTTAATTTTCGAGACTACAGCGTAAGATATTTCAGGGAAAAACCATGGATAAACAAGGAAGGAAAGCCCGTCAAGGTTGGCAAAGTTACCATATTGAGCAACATCGATAGCTTCTACAGATATATGTACATTCGTTATCAGCTTCCCTTAAAGGTTACTTCAAATCCTAATTTCTCTAATTCATCCAAAGTAAACACATCATGTGAATTTTACTTGAGCTTAACAATGTTGTAATATTGTGTGCATTTGATAGGGACTGGAGCTGGTGAATGCAGCATCGTGCCATTATTTTCAGGAAATGTGTGTGGACTTCAATAGGAAGATACGCACAATCATGCGATTGGTCGAGCTTTACAAGCCTTACTTGTTCTTCAATGGGATGTAAGTTAATTATTAGAGGCCAACAGAAAACTTGTTTTGATAGTGATATTGATTATTAACTCACGATAATGCATGTTTTGTACACAGATTCGATGATTTGAATACAGAAAAGTTATTGTCGATGGCAAGAGAAGGTGGAGTAGAGACTGAATTGTTTTACTTTGACCCCAAAATTATTGATTGGGAAGACTATTTCATGAATGTCCATTTTCCTGGAATCGTAAAGTATGCTTTCAAGTGATGCGTAAATACTTGAATACGTGCTTCCAGTTTCAATTTTAGCGTTTATCATATGAAGCTTGAATTTGTTGCTTTCAAATTAGTGCTGCCGAGTTTGTAAGTGTTTGTAAGTGGGTTAGAGAATGAGTATGCTTGTTTCTTCTGTGTTTCCCTTATCTGTAGTAGTAAAATAATAATAATAATAATAACCAGTACTGATTAAGCCATTAAAATTTCAATACAGAAAAAACTACAGCAATTTCTAGCAAACTTTATCAGAAAGAACTCTTTAATTTCTCGTAAGAATTTCCATGAATAAACTTATAATGCAAACTCTCACAGTCAAAATTCAATTTTAAAAATAATTAATGTTTTAAGTTATTTAATTGTGACTGAAAGGATTCAATATTAAAATTGAAAATTTAGGTTACAAATTAAGTTAAATAATTAAACTAATATTATATAGATGCGTTTGAATTTTTAAAAATATTAACAGTTATGTTTCCGTTACTAAAATTTCAAATTTATATTGAAAATGAAAATATTATTAATCAACACGGTAAGGTGGACAAATTTAAATTAAACTTGTGCCTCCTTCACCAACTTTGGACAAACAACATCATATTATGCTAATTAATTATATTTACGTTTCCAACATTATATTTAAAATTTTCAATTTTAGCTTTATCAATTTTGAAAACGTAACTATCAATATTATTCAACACTTTGCGTGTGTATGTGTGTATCATACTATATTTTTTGGGACATGGGAAAAAACTCTCCTAATTTGAATTATCTTATCAATGTTCCATGAAAACATGCTACCAATTGAAGTAATTTTCTATACAATTACTCTGGCAAAATGTCAAATAATAGTAAAAGAAAATTAATTTATGCTTAATTAAGTTAGTGATCATTGTTTAATATAAAAAAAAAAGAAAAAAAAAAAGTATAACATGTTGAACATTTAGTTCTTGAACAAAAAAACCAACTTCATATTTGGACTAGTTGGTGATGTTTCATTCATTCAGTACGGTCCAGCAGCAGGTGTATCAGCCACTAACTAACTCTTTGGAACTTACAACAATGGGATTAAACAGCAACTAATGCATTTTGAGATTCCACTTGTTTAGGGTTGAAAATATACTTTTCCAATTAGCTTAAAATCATTTGCAGAAGCTCAATAACCACGACAAAGTTTGCTAAGGACAAGTCAAAGAAAGGGCCTGCCCATGGAAAGATTTATCATGAAGGAGGAGACCTCTCTTTTCTTTTACCACTGATGGTAGTGACATTGTTTTCATCGACTTGGGAATCCAAGCAGCTACTTACACCATTAGAAACAGTAGCGACAGGATCATCACCACTTGGCCGGGTAATGCAGAGCCAACATCTTGAAGACTCACTGCTAGTACCTGGTGCTAGAGGTACATGCCAATAACCTTTTTCCGATTCCTGAAACAACATTTCAAGAACGGCATTTAGAAACAGTGGTCAGGAAACAAGGTTCCTAATTTGATGAGGCATGGTATACAAACATGTTGGATGCTGAAGTATTTAGGATTTTTATGTTTGCAAGCTCAGCTTAGATTTTTATGTTTCACTAATAACAATCATCATATATGAAACTTCAATATCCAAACATATAACGTCACTAGTTTCTACGCTATTTTGTAATATGAAACAAATTAAGAGGTAAAAACAAGCAATTGATTAAAAAGGGGTAGAAAAATCGTGCTCAGGCATCTTGACATTCCTATGGGTTTGGAAGGGTGTCACATCATCCCACACTCATAGTTTGTTTACCCTCAGTCCTCAATCTTTGGTACCTAAGTCCTAACCTCCTCCCATATCCCCTCAAATACCAAAAGATCAAAACTACTAAGTTGTCACAGAACAGAATGCAAACGCATCCCAGAAGGAACAATAGAGTGGCCACTCCAAGCATTACCTGGATAACCAATGAATATGATGGAGGCATCTGAAGCTTTAGGTTTCCTTTAAGAAAAGTGTAGTGAACCTGTACACAAAGAAAACAAGTTAACTAGAAGAAAAAAGAAGGGTAAGCCATATAAATCTTGAATAACCTACAAATCACATGTTGGACTATACACAGATGAACCTTAACAGCTCCAACCGGAATCAATTACTCCTATCTCAAACATAGGAAAATGTCCTAAAGGTAATAACAAACAACTAAAAATTATGCATGACATTTTTGTTTTCTCAAAAACAACACACGCCCTCCCAGAAAAATTGCAATCCCACATAAAACGGGTATAATAAAATTTAATTAACACAAAATCATAATATCCAAATGAAAAATCTCCTGAAGTAACGTTAGCAGTAATCAGTTTCAGAAAGTGACCAAACATGACACAGATATAATAAAATTTGAAAACTTAAGTTTTTTAGGGAAAAAAGTTCCCATAGAAGACCCATTTTAAATTGTTAACAGCCAACAACTCACTCATGTATTGCTAAAGTAAGCAAAGCCAGAAAAAGAAAGATCTTACCTGATGTCTTTCTTTCCACTGGTTAAAAAAGTTGCTTCCTATGAGTTCAAATATGTGATCTCGCATTTCATCATTGGTCACAAGCAAGCACCTAAGTTTTACTGCAGCAAAGAGCCAATACCTGAAGCCCAAAAGATTAATATGATAGTAAATCAGTGATTAAATGTAACAAATTCAAAATAGATCTTAAAAATGCATATGAATCAGTGCCAAACAGAAAAAAATAATAATATAACAAATTCATGAAAAACACAACAAAGAATCTTGACTAAATTAACTATTAAATATTTGAACCTCAAAAAGTTACCATCGGTTACATTTTAGTCCTTAAAAAAAATAACTTTCATTTAGACCTTCTCTGTTATTTAAGTCTCTATCCACTTTAGTTTCACCAAGAGCTTCAGCTTAATGCAGAAAAGTATCATGTATGGGACATCGATGCGAATTAAGTCCCACGCAAAATTATATGTATTGCATAGATAACATGATAAATTCAAGTTCTAAATGCATACACACCAAACTGATTGCCAAAAAATAATGTAATGACCGTTTAGGACCAAATAGTAAATAATCATTTCTGAAAACAGTCAAACAGATCAAGAAATGATATTGTTGTCCAAAGATTAGCAGTGAAAAGCAGATGCAATTTTAAGATATTTATTTGGAAATTTACCAATCATCATTGGACCCATTTGGAGTTGTATACAGTGCACCATTATTCATCCACTCCTCCACCAGTTTCCTGCTGGAAGGATTTTCCATCAGCCCTCTTAGGCGCTTGTTGTGCAGTACAACGAGCGGCCATTTCTTCCCACTCCGATTGTACAGTTCTTTCACAACACCATCAAGCTGCACTATTACAAAATCAACAATACAAACACAATTAGCTGCAAAAGCAATCAAGCGAAACTATCAGGCAAGAGCAATAAACTTACATAACTTGTTCAGACAGTAAAATTAAAGGAACTCTATAACTTAGGCATACAACCTGAGAAATGCTAAATCCACCATCAGCAAAATTTTGTTGGTAGAGCCCAACATTTGCTCCATCCACTATAGCTTCATAAGAGTCATGTTTTTCAAGCCAGGCCTGTAAGGGATAGAAGTATCAAAACCAAGCTATTATAGCCAGACTAACAATATCAACAGTAAATAATGGATGCATCAATATTGCAAAGGGTTTTTATACGAAAGTAATCCAATCCCAAATTGTGATGCATATTAAGTTTGTTGACTTTAACAATAACTACCCTAAAAGTCATTCCTATCAAGATTCCTGATTGATACATACATAGCACAGAAACTAAACTCTAACAATAATATACCATCATTCATCTCATTTAAAATTGTGTTGCATTGCAATGAATGGAGAGATCAAGAACACCTGAAATTCACTAAAATTGGCCTTGACCTCTCGTTCCAAGGCCAAGCCAGCAACAGAACCTGCAAACTTCTCCGTCTCCGCATCATCAATATCAACACAAACCAATTGCTCGCCACAACAACAACAATGTCCATCAGCACCAACACTCGTTCTGCTGACGGCCCAATCCCCTTTACCAACCCATCCCTGACCATGCCACCCTCCCCCATTCCGCAAAACCCCCTCTTTGACCCGCTCCACATCAAATTCCACCTCACCAACCTCAGAGGCCTTGGCACCACGAAACCACTCCTCAATAACCACCGCAGTGGACTCACTAACACACCTCACACAGCTTCTAAGCTTATGCAAATACTCATACACCTTGTCCGCTCTACCACTCCGCGCACTCACCTTCAAAAGCGCGGCGAGTTCCGCCTCCTCCAAACTCACCCCAACGCCATTCATGTGCTCCTCCACCTCGTAGGCCTTATCCGCGTCTAGCATTTCACAGAAACAGAACAACGCGGGATCGTAGGTTCGCAGCCTCGGGGTAGCGTTGTTGTACTTGCCAATGCCCTTCACCAACTCGAAGGCATAATCGGCGTCGCCCTTGGCCGCAGCGAGGCGCGCGACGGCGGTGACGGAGGCCTCGTTGGGAACGACGCCGAGAGCGGACATGTGGCGGAAGGCGCGGAAACCGTAATCGAGTGCGGTGTTTTTAAGCGAGTGGTCGGCGACGGAGTTGGAGCAGAGGTAGAGGAGGGCATTGAAGTGGTGTTGGTTGAGGCGCGTGTTGTTCAAAACGGCGTCGTCGTAGAGGGATATGGCGCCTCGCAGGTCCTTAGCCTTGGAACATGAGTTGAGCTCAAATTGGAACTTTGCCTCAGGATTTTGACTGGTTTTCTTCTTCTTCTTTGGATTCTCCATTGAAGCGCAAGACTGAGAAATTAGTGCAGGAATTAACAGTTTCAAGTTGCAGGGTTTAGTTTAAAACCCTAGATGGCGGTTTTTTCTTGGGTTCGTTCGTTCCAAAGAGATGGCGGTTACTCACGATCGGGCCCTTAACTCATTGGACCCTTAACCCATGGGCCTGTCTTTGGTCTATACTTTTAACTCTTTTACACTGTTATATTAAATGATATTTTTATTTAACTCCTTTATTATGAAATATTATCTCTAGTTTAAAAATAATTAGAGATTGTGATAAGTGCAATAAAAAAATATATAGAATTTTAATTAATAGTTTGAGGAGAAAAGAACATATTTAACTCTCTTTTTTATAATTAAAATGTGATTATACTTACCATACATGTTTTAGTTACTATTTCATTAATTTAATACATTTAGTATTAAACATATTAGGTATGTTTTTTAAAGACTTTAGATGATATTCTTAAATTAACTGAATACATTTCTTTATTACAAATTTAATATTTTTCTAAAAAATTTAATGAATACATTGTCCAAAATTATTTTAATGATTACAAATGTTATATTTCCCAATTTTGAAATCTTGTTGGTTAGTATTTAATATTTTTTAAAAAAAAAAAAACTCCCCCCATTTTATACCACAATTATTTTTATAGCTTATAATATATTTATTCATTCATTATTTTCATAAATAAGCTAACATTTGCTTGAATAAATGCATTCTGACGAAGACAAGGAAAAGAAACGGTCCCTTACAACCTGCAACATTTTTACATATTTCTATGCTGAGTTTAGGGTAACTGACAGTTAATTTCAACCTGTATTTAGTTAATTTATTTTACAACGTTATGTTTTGTCTGTATCCATCTGGGTTATGCAATCAAAAAGCATCAACTTTACTTCTCCAAACGAGATAGTTTCACTTCTTCTAAAAGAAAGAAAAAAAAAATGTCTCTATCAATTCTCAGAGGACTTTTGCAAGGATACACCAAATCCTTGCTTGACGAGGTAAGAAAATTTCTACTCCAAATTAATTTAGATTCCACATGCATTTAACTATTTGTTGGTGATTTGTTTAGAATTTTCAATCTCCTGAAAAAATTAGTTTTTTTTTTTATTCCACCATCCGATTGTGGTTATTGGATACATAACATTTAGTAAATGATGATTTTTATACAAATCTAAATCTATATATATATATATATATATATATATATATATAATAAACTATTATTTTAGAATGAGCTTGTTGCATTAGAGGCAAAAAAATGAAAAGGGAGAGAATTTGACTGTTTAGTTAGTACATAGGAGAAAGAAAGAACAAAAAAAAAACTTATGATGAATCATTATTTCTAACATTTTATTTATTATTTTCAATCAAATAATACAATCTTGAAAATAATTTTTGTTTATTTCTTGTTTTTATATATGCAGGGGGTAGTGAATGATGAATTTAATGTGATGGTGGCTTTGAAGCGCATCGGAGAACCAAATCATGTTGTGCAGTTGATAGAAACATATATTGCAGATGTTGAAAGGATCTTATCTGAACTTTTACGTCATGAGTAATGTTATTGGTCATTCTATGATTCACTTTATGTTCATATTATAAATATTTGCCTATTTTTCATTTTTTATCTTTTTTTTTTTTTTTACATTGTAGAGAAGATAAAAAAATCGAGTTACGAAAGTTGACATCTCTTGCTCGTGAAATAGAGGATAAAAGCACAAGGTAGCTTGTTTGTTTACTTATTACTATGCATTTTGATACATTTGTTGTTCTTTTTACTTTGGTTGTGAAAAAAATAAATATTGATAGAAAAAAACCAATTGATGTTGTTAAGCCAGGACTTACAAATGTTGTAATAGTTCAAAATAAATTTTAGAATATCAAGTAAAATTATGCAAAAGGAAACATTATATCAGTTCTCATTAATATAGTTAATTTGGTTGAACATTAAACCTATCCTTTTAAGTAACATATTGATTTAAAGTATTACAAATTTTAATTTATCCATTATAAGCCACACCTGTTTAATTACTCTATTTACTAATTACATTTAGTCACTATATTTTTCCCTTTGTATTCAACAACATACAAAAACAGTTTATCTTAATCTTCATACAAAAACATGCAAGTGTGAGTAAATGTTTGTTATTATAAAAAAAAAAAAAAAAATTTAAAGTGTGAAAGTTTTTTTTTTTTGCTTGTTTATTCAATATTGGGTCTTGGGTTATTACCGATTGAAACTTTAAATTATATATGCATTATTTAGATATATTTATATATATGAATCATTTTCATCAGATATTTGGACATTTTATATTGGTTGTACAACTTTCATTTATATAGAGATATAGATAGATAGATAAATAAACACATGTAAAAAATTGTGGAGTTCTCAAATTAATTGATAATTTGTGGAAAAAGTTTTACATATAATATTGGATACACAATGAGATGATGTTATATGTCAACTTTTTTTGACAAAAATTAGAAGCAAAATGATACTTTCATGTTGATTATGTGACACGATGGATGCAAAAGTTTCATAAGTATTCATTCAATCATGAAGCATAAACAATTTTGAGTGACTACATTAGCCAAATATAAATCATAAGACTTAATTTGCATGAGAAATTGTATTAGCACAATAAAATCATAAACAAAGTGAAAGACTTGAATTCAAACAATACACATATATGTAGAAAACATTAACCATTTATTCAGGGAAGTATGAATTAATTGTCAAATGCAAACCAAGAAGTTAAATATACTAAATGCAATTATTAGTATATTATGAAAGGAGGTGGCACTAGCAATAAGGGAACATAGACAAAAAAATTTAGGGGTATATTTTTTTCGAATTCATGTAATTTTAGAACTTCATGTAATTGTTTTTTTTTTTTTTGGATTTTCATGAAATTTATTAAGTTTAATTAACATAAATGTACTTTTTTTTTATTTTCATCTCAAGTCTTTCTCTTAAAAAAAAATTAATTTTTTTTTATTTTTTTATTATAATTTTTCTAATATTAATTTAGCAGCTCTCACCTATTTAAAAAAAAAGATAAATTTATTATTGTCCTATGATACTCACTAAACAAATTTATCACATACAAGAGAAAAATCCTTAAAAAGAGGTAAAAATAAATTTATTCAAAAAAAGAAATTAATTAATTCAAAATATTCTTTAACTCATCAATTTTACCGTTTTGTAATTTTATTTTGAAAAGTTAAAGAGATCAAAGATGAAAATTCAAGAAGAAAAAGAGAGATGAAAAAGAAATAGAAATACAAAAAAAAGAAAAAAAAATGAATTATATATACGCAAGGTTTTAAGAAAATTAATATAAATATATAAATATACAAATATAATTTTAAAATACAAAAAATGAAATAAAAAAAATTTGGGAAGCTATGGGTCTCCTATGTCAACAAGAAGGTCCTCCGATGGGCACTAGGTGGTGGTGTTGAATGGTGACTTTTGTGTGGAATGTTGGTTTTACGTTATTAAATGAGGAAACATCACGGCAAGAAAAGGAGAGCAAAGGTTGTTGTTTGGCACAGTGAGGTGGGTGACTTCACATTGGTGGATTTAAAAGAGCAAAGTAAGAAAAGACACACTTATTTATACCTTAATAAAGCCAATCCAATGCATTAAATCTTATTGTAACTCATGGTTATAATAGGAATTAATGTATTACAGAAAATACTATATCGGAAATCTTACCCGATTGAACAGAAAAAACAACTAAATCTTGAGAGGAATTAATGGTGACCGTTAAAGGAATTCTCTTTCATGCTGTATAATCATGAAAAACAATCTAATAATAGATGGCATGAGATCCATGATCATGATTTGAGAACGAACTTGAGAGTAATCATCATTCAACCCTCTTAGAAAACAAATAACACAGTCATTCTTCCTTTTTTTTTATGTAACTTTGCAAGCAGACCACACGAACATGATACGAAACAAGTGCAAACAAGAACACAATATGGCATGAGTCACCTTGTTTACAGTGCAAGATTTGATCTTGAAGATCCACCACCCTGAATATATTTGAATGAGAGAATCGGTCCTTAAGATCGATCCATATGTCACGAGCTGTATCCATCCACATTACTGATTGTTTGATCAAAACACTCAATGAGCGTATAAGCCAAGACATCACCATGCGATTGCAACGACACCAAGCATCATGTAGGGAATAAGTGATGGGAAGACATGGAAGACTGCCATTGATAAACCCTTTCTTGTTCTTGGTTTCAAGAGCCACCATCATTTCTCTTTGTCATTGATGGAAGTTGTTTTCGGTGAGAAGGGGTGAAACAAGGACGAATGCAGGGTTTCCTCCAGGGTAGAGGTATAAGGGGTTTGCCGGATTTATGACATGATCCGGAGGGTTTTGGCTTGGGTGAGCCATTGTGGATCAAAGAGAAGAAGCAAAAGATTGGAAAAACAGAAACGAAGAAGGGTAATTACCAAACTGATATCATATTAGTGTATAAAGGGTAACAGAAGATAAAAACCAGAGATAGAAGTCTTAATACTTGATTGATCAACTCAACTGATACAAAGATAGAGACTTAATTTATACAAGGCTAAGCTTTGTAGAGAAAAAATAAAAGAAAACAAACCCTAACAACAAAAAACTAACTCAACTAACTCTAATAATTTATACAAATGGTATTACATTATTTTTATGACATTTTTACAATAACCAAAGTAGCATATACAATATTATTTCCATTTTTACACTACTAATAAGTGCATTGTTTTTATTTTATCATACATATTAAAATGGCTATTGTGAGTATTAAAGACACAGTTTCCCAAAAAGGTTATACTTTTATATAACATTGCTTAATTCTAAGCAAGTAAGAGAACAAAATCTACATGAAAGTTGGTATGTAATGTTATATATATATATATATATATATATATATAT
>Ga0214545_1003688_pt1 | contig 29040 bp, 17 predicted proteins | sample CNSS4metaG_FD_160064 | JGI IMG/M metagenome (GOLD analysis project Ga0214545, IMG submission 160064) | Root nodule microbial communities from cowpea collected in UCLA plant growth center, Los Angeles, California, USA - CNSS4 | ecosystem: Host-associated > Plants > Roots > Nodule | place: USA... | reverse complement strand
TCATCTTCTTCTCTTGAGCTTTGTGAAAGGAACCTTCACATCTAGATAGCTTGCTATCTTAATGTCCAGTGGGGATTTCACTTAGCTTTCTTAAACAACTCACACCATATTCAATAATCTTAAAAAGAAACAAGATAATCCTTCATCAATCATAATTTTCCAAAATTGGTAATTAATGCCACTAAACATAGGGGGTATATGAATTGAGGCACCTTCACCAAAGGGTAACTTGTTTTCAACCATTTCAAGTAGTTCAAAATAGATTTAGGACCTTACTTGATCAAATTTCAAGTACCTAGCTCTAGATACCAATTGTTAGTTTTGAAATGGTTGAAAAGCCAAGAAGGGGGGTTGAATTGGCTAGTTAAAAATTTAGGCTATCTTTGTAAGCTAAAAACTACTTTTAATTGTATCAAATAGATCACCAAGTTAGGATGCAAACAGTACTGAACTGTACACTTTCAATCGATCAAAAACAGAGTTAACAGATTGATTTTACTAAATAGATTCTGTTCTGGTATAATCAATCGATTGAAACACAAAAAACAGTCAACTAAAATACTGGGAAAAATGCAGAAATGCAAATTCTAGTTTTAAACCCAAAATAATGCTCAAGAATTATCAAGACCAGTTCCAAATGATTATACAAACATGTTAATGCTACAGATGCCATGGAAACATGCAAGAACATAAAAAAGATGATTAAAGCACAAGTTCTTTAAACTTTAAAATAAAAATGCAAGAGAGAAAGGTTAGAGAAGAGAGGACACCACGAGATTTTTATACTGGTTCACTCAAACCTGAGCTACATCCAGTTTGTCAAGGCAACCTTAGCTTGACTTTGCACTATTCCAAAAGATTTACAAAGTATCCACCCTTACACTTCCAAAATATGAAAAAACACCACAAAAGACTCTTGAATCACACAAGAATCACACCAGCACAACAAGAACCCTCTTGCAGACTTGGAAAACCACCAGGCACACACACAAAGCTTGAGAAAGATCAAACCTGAGTGGTAGCACAGCCTAGCCTACCATAAACCACTTTCTCCAAGTTTCACACCAAGCCAAAAGCTCCAAGAATTGATCCAAGATCAATCTTCAACAGCTGCAACACGTATGATCATGAAGGAGAGAGTTTCCAGAATAAATTTGTGCTCTAAAATGATCAACAGACCTCTCTTTCAAAAATCACAGCTTTTATAGTCAAACTGTTACAAAATTCAACAGGTTGATTTTCAAATCAATCGGTTGATTTCACTTGAATTAAGTGAAATCAGTCGATTAAAAACTAAATCAACTGATTGAATTTGTTGCAGTTTAAGACTATTGCAGCCAACCTTTTAACCTGTTGAAAAACCATTCAATAGACTAAAAGAGACATTTTAACCTGTTGAAAAACCATTCAACAGATTAAAAGACACACCTAAGACAAAAAACATCTAATTAATGCTATAAGGTCTACAACATGAATTACAAACTTAAAATACACTTTCTAAATGATGTACATGGAGAGCACATGTTCCAGCCTTAGTCAACATGGTTATCATCAAATCACCCTTCCTTCATCAATGTAGGCTTCATTCCAATGGTAATGAATTCAAGATAGTTCAAAAGAGCTTCATTCAATCTTCATCAAATCTTCAAGAACCAAACCACCTTGGCTTCTAATGTCAACAGGAAGTGGGCTCTTAACTTGATCAATTGTGCTAATAACTTAGCAAATGCTTGATTTCAAGTTGATAGTAAACAAATATGTGACCATCTAGTGGACACATTAATTAATACCATGAAATATCTAAACGATCCACATGGTGGATGTATTGGACCACAAATATCACCTTGTATTCGTTCTAAAAATGAGATTGACTCATTTCTAATTTTTTCTGGTGATGGTCTTATTATCAACTTTCCCTACGAACATGCAGTACATGAGAAATCATTGGACTGAAGAAGTTTTTGACTTTTAAGTGGATGTCCACATGAGTTTTCAGCTATTTTTCGCATCATGATATATCTAGGATGACCCAACCGATCATGCCAAACAAGAAATTCATTCTTATTTGTAAGCTTCTGGTTTATAATGCGTCTCAATCGCATTAATATATGTGTAGTACAAGCCATAAGAGAAGGCTGATAATTTCTCCTATACACATGTTTTATTTGACTCAATGAGAGTGATATAAAGATATTCAATATCTCCTTCATTATTTGTCTTAACATGATATCTATTTAGACGAATATTCTTGAAACTTAATAAGTTTCTATTGGACTTAGGAGAATAAAATGCATTTTTAATATCCAATCTTGTACCTCTTGGTAGAAGTACAGTAGTTCTTCCAAAGCCTTCAATTATATTTGTAGTACCAGAAATGGTACTAACATTGGCTTCTCGCATTACCAAACAAGAGAAAAATTTATTACTCTTGAAAATTGTATAAGTTGTTGCACTATCAGCAAGGCACAAATCCTCATCATTGGTGTTAATGTCAATATTCATTCGTCATATAAACATAAATATCAATATTAGATATTACTTTGTAAGAGGAGAAGAAAACAATAAAATAAAATAAATAAAAATAGATGATTTTATTCCTAAAAACATAAAAACTTATACATATAAAAGCAACATGAATTAAATATAAAACACTGTCTTAAAATTTAATAACATATATAAAATAAAATAAAACTATTTCCTAACACTCCCATCACCAATAAGGTGATCAATGCTTTCATCGGGTTTAGAAAATAAATCACCAATATCAAGATGAGTAGTATCCATATGGCCATAATCAGAATCACCATCTTCATAAGAAAAGTGTGTTTTTATGTTCTTCTTTTTAAGTGATTCTTGGTAGAGTTCAACAAGATGTTATGGTGTAGAACAAGCATGGGTGCAATGACCTTTACTACCACAACAACAACATATATTTTCAGCTTTTTTGCCATTATTTTCACCCATTTCTTTTCCTTTTTCGCATTCTTGTTCCACTTCTGTTGATGAAGTTTCTCTTTGAAATTTCCTTTATAACCATGTCCACAACCATGATTAATAGCATGACCACGACCACAACCATGGCTACAACCACGACCAAAATTACAACCACGATTATTCTTATGGTTTTGACCTCATCCATGATTATATGGATCAGATGTTGCTGCATTCACTTCTGGGAATGGAGCAAAACCATGATTTTTCATCAAGAGCTCATTATTTTTTTCAGCTAAGAAGGCATGAAGAAAATTTGTGAAAACCTTTTTCACGATATTGTTGTTGCAAAAGCAAATTAGTTGCATGAAAAGTTGAGAATGTTTTTTCCAACATATCCTCATCAGTTATTCTTTCTCCACATAGAGTCAATTGAGAAGTAATTCTAAACATTGCAGAATTAGATTCACTTACAGTTTTAAAATGTTGCAACCGTAAATGCATCCAATCATAACGAGCTTTTGACAAAATCACAGTTTTCTAGTGGTCAGATCTTTCTTTTAAATTTTTCCACAATATAGAAGGGTCTTTTACAGTAAGGTATTCAATTTTCAACCCTTCATGAAGATGGCGACGAAGGAAAATCATACTTTAGCTTTATCTTGTTCAGATGCTTTATTTCCTTCTTTAATAGCATCACCAAGACCCATTGCATTTAGATCAATTTCAGCAGCTAAAATCCATGATAAATAATTCTTCTCCGAAATATCAAGGGCCGAAAATTCAAGTTTGCGTGATTTAACATGTTTTAGAACTAGCACATAAAATATTAATATAATCAAATTTCATGTATGAAATTACAAAAATCAAATAATAATAATAATAAGACAGAGAAAAAAATCAAACAATTATCATCACAAAAAAAAAATATATAAGATAAAGTTTGTGAATGAGAAAAGGATTAGAAAGAATCTCGGTTGAGGAATGTAGAGTGTTTTCCTTAGGGAGAAAGAAAAATATGCCTTCACGCTCAGTTGGATAACTCTCGTGCTGATAACGTGTTATAAAATAAAGCTAATAAGAGAGAGAAGAAGGAGAAGAAGAATAGAGAATGAGAGAGTAGGGAGCAACTTCTGTTTGTATATGTGTCTTATTACTGATAGGACGAGTCCTATTTATAGATGCAACATTGTAACCCAGAAAGATATAAATCAAATAGTTAATACAAAATATTACATAAAGAGTAATGAATCATATAGTATCAATCATATTAATCATATGAGTAATTGTATCAAATCAATGGATGACCATTAATTCATAACAATAATAAAATTAAAAAGAGAAAATGATAAATGTTTCCTCCCCTTACTTCAGAGATTAGAAAAGATATGAATAAATGGACGTTTCTTTTATCTAATCTTCTACCTTATTTTTTTTTCTTTTTTCGTTGCTTTCAGTGCACCATCACTCTTTATATAGAGACATCATGTGGTAAGTGGTAAAGATTCTTTCATTAATTACACTTAATCCTATCCAAAGATTTATAGTCAATTTATAGTCAGAAGAATTTCATTAATTAGATTTTTATCTGCTTCAGTCCTCTGTCTCTTCGTACAAGAGATAAATTTATCTATATGTATATAATTCTTTTTTTAAAACATATACATAATCTATTTCTAAAAAAATTATAATATATATATATATATATATATATATATATTAATTAGATATGTATTAGTTAATATTATATTATTTTGTAATATTATTCTCATTATGATGGTATACATTTTATTTTTACAATACTAATATATTTTTCATTATATATTTTTAACATAATTAAGTTTATTTAAATTTGTATTTTATATTTAACTTTACTTAAAATTGTTTTCAAATTTTAAATATATTTGATTTCGATTGTTATATAAACAAGTTAAAATTATTTTTAAAATTTTTATAATTGTTATTTTTACACCTACTCAAATATTTGTATAGAAATTATTGAATTTTACACATTTTAAAATTATACAATTATTTGAAATATAAATTCAAATAAAAAAAACAATATTAAACTATGATGTAATGAAATATCAATATAATGTATGATATTTTTTCTAATCGCATTATTTTCTATTAACAACTTTAAAACAATTTTAAATAAAGTTCAATGTAAAATATAAACTTAAATAAACTTAATTTTGTTACAAATATTTACTTGAAATATCAATTTTGATAGAAATATTTGTGTACATTTATATAGAAATTAAATTTGATTTCAATTTAGAGAGGGACAAAATTGCTCAATTTTTACAAAACTTAAGACTAAATTTAGACAAAAAATATAATACAGGGACCAAATTGAGAATGTGGATACATGTGGCATTGTCACTGCCACGTGGCACGTCGTCAACGTGACACGTGCCAAATTTTTAAATATTTAAAAAATAAATAAATAAATAATTCAAACAATCCAAGAACAGACATGTGGCATCCTTTTATCGTTGTTACTACACCACTAACAGAAAGGACTTGATTGCATCGAATTTCCCAAAATAGGGACCAAATTGATATAAGAAAAAATAAAGGAACCAAATCGATATTTTCCTACGAAAATGGGGATCAAAGGCATAATTAAACCTATTCTTTATCTTGTTATTTTTACTAAGCTTATTTTATTTTTTTTAAATTTATTTATTAACTATATATATATATATATATATATATATATTATGTAGTTTTACTTCTAACTTTAATACGTTGTATATGAAAAGTAATCTATCATAAAATTTTAGGTATTATCATACTAAAATCATTATAGTATAAATTTGGGATGTTACATTTTCTCCCCCCAAATACAAAAATTTCGTCCTTGAATTTTTTTTTTTACTAAAAGAATTGAGGGTAAATGTCTCTTATTTTCTCTCCTAATTTTCATGTAATATCTCCATTAGCTTCATTCGAAATGACTTTTACTAAAGGGATTTGTCTGCCTCTCAGATCCTTGACCTTCTTGTCCAAAATTTGCACAGGCATTACGTCAAATGTAAGGTTATTCCTTAATTGAGACACATGAAAGACATTATGAAAGTTGGAAAGGAAAAGGGGTAAACAAATTTGATAAGCAACAAGGCCTATTTTTCTAAAAATTTGATAAGGACCAATGAACCGAGTGGTGAGTTTCTTTGATTTCATCACTCTACCAATTCCATTTGTTGTGTAACTTTCAAGAATACATGATCACCTTCTCGAAATTCAAGAGGTCACCTTTTCTTGTCAGCATAACTTTTCTGTCTACTTTGAGTCGTTCTCAATTTTCCCTAATCATTTTGATTTTCTTTGTTGTATGTTGAATCATGTCAAGACCTAATACTAAATTTTCACTGGTTTCAAACTAACACAAAGGTGTTTTACATTTTCTCCAATACAATGCCTCATAGGGTGCCATACCTATGCTAAAATGGAAACTATTGTTATAGGTGAACTCAATCAAAAGCAAACATCGATCCCAACTACTAGAATCTTCTAACACACAAGCTCCTAGCAAATCTTCCAAAAATTAGATGGTTCTCTCTAATTGTCCATTAGTTTGGAGATGATAAGCTGAGTTCAGATGGGGTTTAGTCCCCTAGGCCTGATGTAAATTTCCCCAAAACTTAGAAGTAAATCTAGGATCTCTATCAAATACAATACTTGTTGGAATCCCATGCAACCTCACAATTTCTCTTATGTACAATTCAGCCCATTTCTCCAATGAATACCTAATGTTAATGGGTAAGAAGTGAGCATACTTTGTTAACCTATCCACGATAACCCATAAGGAATCAAATTTTTGAATTGTTAGTGGCAAGCCAACTACAAAATCCATTGCTATACTATCCCATTTCCATCAGGTATATCTAAGGATTGTATCATTCTCTTTGGCTTTTAGTATTCTATCTTATCTTTTTCACAAACTAGACATTTTGCTACTTATTGTGCCACTTACTTTTTCATTTTGGGCCACCAAAACATTTTCTTGAGATCCTGCTACATTTTTGTTGTGCCCGGATGTATGCTTAGTTTACTTTTATGTGTTTCCTCTAGAATTATTTTCTTCATTTCTTCATTATTAGGTACACACACCCTATCCTTAAATCTCAAAGTTCCTTCCCTATCTATGTCAAAATTCTCTCCATCCCTTTGATCTATCAATTTCTTTTTCTTTTGTGCCTCATGGATTTGCTTTTGTAAACTATTAGTGATCTAAATAGAGTTTAATTGCATTTTATCATAACTAAGGGTGACAGACAGATTCATGTCTCTAAATTTTTCTGACAAATTCATTTCATGAATCATTAGTGAGGAGTCATGTAAAGATTTTCTGCTTAAAGCATCTACCACTACATTTGCCTCTCTTGGATGGTAATGGAATTCAAAATCATAACCTTTTAGAAATTTCATCCATCTCCTTTGTCTCATATCTAATTCCTTTTGGTCAAACAAGTATTTGAGACCCTTATGATTACTAAAAACATCAAACTTATCACCATAGACGTAATGTCTCCATATATTAAGTGCAAAAACAATGGCAGCTAGTTCTAAATCACGGGTTGGGTAATTTTTCTCATGGGTTCTTAGTTTCCTAGAACCATATGCCACCACTCTTCTATCTTGCATAAGAACACATCTTAATACCATTTTGGAAGCATCACAAAATATAACAAAGTGTCCAGCAAGATCAGGTAAGGCTAAAACATGAGAAGTGGTTAATCTTTTCTTGAGTTCTTGAAAACTATTCTCACATTTTTTTTGTCCACACAAATGCTTGGCCATTGTTGATGAGTTGGGTTAATGGCATAGCTATTTTAGAAAATCCCTCAATCAATCTTCTATAATATCCTGGAAAATCGAGGAAATCGCAAATCTTAGTCACCGTTTTTAGTGGTTCCCATTGTAAAACTACTTCTACTTTGGTTGGATCCACTAACACTCCCTCTTTTGAAATCACGTGACCTAAGAATTTCACTTCCTCTAACCAGTATTCAAACTTAGATAATTTGGCATACAATTTCTTTTCTTTCAAGATTTGCAAAATAGTTCGAAGGTACTCATCATGCTCCTTAAGAGTCTTAGAATAAATAAGAATGTCATCTATAAAAAAAAACTACAAAGTGATCTAAAAAGGGATGGAGAATTCTATTCATATAAACCATAAATATTGCAGGAGCATTGGTTACACCAAAAGACATTACTTGATACTCATAATGACCCTATCTAGTTCTAAAAGCAATTTTTGTATGTCTTTTGTTTTCACTATAATTTGATGATATCCTGACCTCAAGTCTATTTTAGAAAACACAGAGGATCATATCAATTGGTCCATCAAGTCATCTATTCTAGGAAGAGGGTATTTATTCTTTATGGTAAATTAATTTAATTGACGGTAATCTACACACAACCTAAAACTTTCATCTTTCTTCTTAACTAGCAAAATTGGGCCTTCCCAAGGTGACACACTAGGACGAATGAACTATTTTTCAAGTAACTTCTAATTTTTTATTTAGTTCTGCTAATTCAAAGGGTGACATACTATATGGTGGAGAGATTGGTCCAATTCCCGGCATACATCTATGGAAAATTCAATTTCTTTGTTAGGCGGTAAAGTAGGAATATCATTAGGAAAAACTTCAGGAAAATTTTGAACAACTGCTATATTTTTCAAATCAACTTCCTCTTATATTTCCATAAAAGATAATAACAAGTACCCTTGAATTTCATTTATTAAAGGCTCACTTTTTGAATTTGTAGGTGACTTCAAAGATTTTCAAAGTTTGGAAATATTATTGATTTTTCAGAACAATTCAAAAGGACTTGATTGGAAGATAATCAGTCCATGCCTAAGATTACATCTAATTTAGATAAAGGTACACATACTAAATTTACAAGGAATTTTTTATTCTCAAAGAGTCATTTGTGGGAGTTGAAACAATCAAACTAGTTTTAAGAAAAGAGATCGATAAATTAAGGTGTTGAACACAATAATTGGAAATGAATGAATGGGTTACACTTGAGTCGTGCAATACATTTAAAGTTTTAATTTTAATAAAACACATACCTTGAATCAGATCATGGTTTTCAGCGACTTTAGCTCTAGTTGTAAGACCAGGAAAAAATTAATTAATTAAATAATTAATCAATTAATAAATGCGGGTAGAAGTCGTCTTTATGGCATTAATTGTTGTTTAATGTGACGTGGAAAAGTACTAGCTCATGTGGTTGAGAGTACTTGGTTTGTGTGAGGGGACTTGGTTCAAGTCCTATGTATGTCAATTATGCATTGTTGTTTTATGATTTATTTTTAATAATATGTACGAGTATGGAATTTGAAATGTAAACATATGTTGATTATGTATATCACCAAATGTGAATTGGCATAGTGGTTGTGCTTTGGTATTATGAGTGGGAGGTCACGGGTTCAAACTTTGGTAGACAAAACCTTTATTTTTATTAAATTCGGTTTGGAGTGAACGTGGAAAGGTAGAGAACCTAGCAGAATGGGTAAAGGGAAGGGAAGGGTTTTGGCAGTGTAGAGAGGAGCACGAGTTTGAGAGGGTGAATTGAGTTTGGGTTAAACTAGTGTAGAGAGGAGCACGAGTTTGAGAGGGTGAATTGAGTTTGGGTGTGCAAGAGCTGAAGTAGGTTAGGGGAGTTGATTATTGCCTGTAGGTTAGGGGAGTTGTCTTTGTGTATGGTTGTTAATTGATGTTTGTGTTATAATTTTGGATTATTGCCTGCTCAATTGAATTCTGAATGATGTAAATTTCGCATTCTATGTGTTGTGATTGTGAAATTGAGATATTTGGAATTGGGTGTTTGATTATGTATGTGGAATAGGTTGTGGGACGAGGGTTTTGGATACTTTTAGTCCTATATTCGCAATTGGTGGTCTAGTGGGTTGGAATGGATGATTCTGAATGTCATTTGCCATTATAATTACATTGGTATCGATTGAATGGTTTGTGGTACAATTTTGGGTATGATTTAACATTGTTTTGGGTAAAATGTGTGTTTGATAGTGAGGAAACTCTACAAGTCTCGCCCAAGCGAGTCTATCTCGTCTAGGCGAGAGTTGCAGAACCTCACGTCTGGTTTGGATCGCGCTGCTCGCTCAGGCGACCTTGGTTTGGTGTTGAGCGACTTAGTCTCGCTCAGGCGAGAGACAGTTCGCCTAAGCGAGATCACGAGGAACTTGGGCGCTTTGAGAGCGATATCTCGCCCAGGCGAGAAGTATTGGCGTTTTGAGCGACTTAGTCTCGCTCAGGCGAGAAACACTCGCCTAAGTGAGTGGTTCTCCGTTTAGGCGAGAGGTGGGTGACACTTTGAGCGATGGTACAGCTCGCCCAGGTGATGGGATCTCGCCCACGCGAGATAACGTGAGGTTATGGTTGTTTTAAGCTCGCCCAGGCGAGGTAAACTAGCCTAAGCGAAGCAGAGGGCTTGGCTTGGGCGAGAGTCCCTGGCTTAAGCGAGTTTATGTGAATTTCTCATGTTTGTATGACCTTGTGCGTGTGAAACGTCTACTTTTCTTAAGTATAGGATGTATATGCATGTGTTATGATGTGTGGGCTTGAAGAACTAAGTCCAATAGGGGTCTGGGATGTGCTTGGTGGTTGGACACATGATGGGCATGGAACTGGTTGAGTTCCCGTTGGCTACTAATGGGCGAGGAGTCCTTAGTATGGTGATTGCATGTGTCGGGCGCACGATGGGCAAGGAACTATTATGTTCCCGTCGGCTACTATTGGGCGAGGAGTCCATAGTATGGTGATTGTGTGCGTGCTAGGGTCCAAGTATGAGATTTGGATGATTTACTACAGACAAGGAGTCTATAGGGCAAGACTATGAGGGGGATAGGCTCATAGGGTTGGACCACGAATGAGTTAGTTTCGTGGAAGCACAGTGAAGTCCCAAGATCTAGTTCATGCATATGACTCATGAAGGACTATAAGGTCATGGTGGGATGATTTGAAAAGTATGAGAATTTAGTTATGATTATTTTGGGTTGGAAAACATGTTTATATTCATGTTTTGTTTATATATATTGTGCATAGCTCACCCTTTCTCTGTGTGTGTGGCGATGATCGGATGACTTGTTATCCGAGAGTAGATGATGTGACAGGTGGGCCAGGAGTCATTGACTTTTATCTCGGTTTTATGATTTATGGACTCCTGGTGTTATGGCTATATTTATTAAAGTTTTAAATTTCCCGTATTTTGGGAAATAGTTATTATAAAGGCTGCATTTATTTTAATTTCAATTTTGTTTCGTTAATATCAGTAGTATTCCTTAGGGATGTTACACTAGTCATGGTGTACACTCTTCTTGTTGTGGTAGGTCTTGCCTTGGTTGTAGTAAGATTGAAATGTGGCTTTTGTTGTCCACACTCAGAGAATAAGTGATCAGGTTTCCCACACTTAAAATAGACTAGTCCCTTGAGATGACAATCTTTAGCATGATGACCTTGTTCACATTTGAAGCATCTGATATGATTATATATAGGTCTACAAGAATTTTCTGACGAAGATTGGTTGGATTGGGACCTCCATTGAGGGTGATTGTAAGGTTTTTCCTCATTGCGTTTATTTTTATTTGTCTGGGGTCCAAAAAATTTTAGTTTCTTGTTTTGGTTGTTCTCAAAATATTCCAAAAAATCTACACTTGTGAATAAGCGTAGGAAAATCAATAATTTCCAGTATTCCTACTACTTTACTTAATTAAGGCTTAAGTCCATTTTCAAACCTTATACACTTCATTCTTTCCTCTAGGTGATAAAAGAAAGTAGAGTATTTCCCTAATTCTTCAAACTTGGAAGCATACTCCCCTACAGTCATACTTCCTTTTTTCAAATTGCATAATTTCTATCTCTTTTGCTCTTCTCACATCATTTGGGAAATATTTTTCTAAAAACCTTATTCTAAATACTTCCCAGGTAATAATTATTCTCCCTCCTTCAAGTAATATCCTAGTACTATCCCACTAATATTCAGCTTCCCCAATTAACATAAACATAACATAATTCACCTTTTGGTTGTCAGCACAGTTCATAACTCGAAATATTTTCTCCAATTCTTTAATCCATAACTCAACTTTTTATGGATCATTTCCTTCAAGAGAATTGTGGGGGTTTGTTTCTCCTAAATTGAACTAAACATTGTGCTAGGGGCTTCTTCAGATCTCTTATTTCTTAATAGAGTTGTAGCCATGTCTCTAATAACTTGTACTGCTTTAGTCAACTTATTGTCCCTCCTATTGTTCACCATCAGGAATTGTATGAGTTAGTACTTAAAAGAAATTTTATGATGAAAGCATTTCACAGGTCTCGCATGAAACGTGCTCTAATACCATCTAATTCTGACGACCACATTTTTTTTTTGTTACTATTATTTTCTATATTACACTTATAAAATTCTAATATATAATTCTATAATAACATATCACATACTTAAAATATTCATATATTTATACATTTTACAGTCCTATATGCATCTTATATTTACATCAATTGGTACATATTATATTTTCTACACTAAAAGAGGAAGGAGTATTATTTATTTATAGTTTCCCCCTCATATATTGGCCTTGAAGCATGTTGAGGAAAAGGGTTATGGATAGGGTTCACTTGGACTATTGTGGGTAAATAGAAGCTGACTCCAATCTATCCTTAAAGGATAATCAATGCATTTGGAGTATTTAGGATGGAGATGGTAGAATATTTTGTACCTTGAAATATTACTGAATTATTTACCGCATTTTTATTAAATATTTCTATAAATATTTTAAATTAACTTTAAATTCTACACAAAACATTAGACTTTGATTTTGTTTTGAAATTTAGTTCCTAAACTTATGTGTGATAAGTTATTTGATTTTTAATTTTTACTAACTTTGTATAATATGATACACTTGATGCCTTTATATATGATGACAAAATTGTTAACTTTTGAAATTAAGTTTGGGGTTTAACTTTGTTTAATAATAAAACTAAAAAGAAAACTTATTTAAAAATATTTCTACAAATATTTAATAAAAATGTCAATTTTATTAAGAATATCATCATAAGTTGTATATAAAGATTAAATTGAGTCTCAATCTAAGGAGGACAATATTGCTTCATTTTTACAAAAATTGGGACTAAATTGAAACGAAAAACAAATATAGGGACCAAATTGAGTCACTTTGATATGTGGCACAACTGTGAAGTGACACGTGTCAAAAATTAAAAAAATATTTAAAAAATTCAAAAAATTCAAAAAAACCAGAAATTGACACGTGGTGTTGACTTAACACCGTCTGGTCAAAGTTAATGGTGAGAACCAAATTGAGTCATTTTTAAGAAAATAAGGACCAAATTGAGACAACGAAAAACTTGAGAATCAAACTGAAATTTCATGACAAATAGAGAGACCAAAAGAGTAATTTCACCTAAAATAAAATAAAAACTCTTTCAAATTCATGAAACTAGATTTTTATCATACTTTATAAACATTTTAATTTATTTTGTAGTGACTAGTCAGGACAAATGAGCCTCGTCATGGTCATCAAAGTAACCCAAGAACATCTCATCTTGAGTAATATCAACTCATTTAAATCCCCAAAGTCATACCTCTAACTACAATAATCAAATCTTTATTTATCATAAATTTTATTTTTATATTAAACCATATAATTGTATAAATAAATAAGACCAATGCATAATTGGAAACAAACATAAATAAATAATGAGGACCAGTACGTAACTAGAGGTAAATATAAATAATTAAAAAGGACTCGTACGTAATTGGAGGTAATTATAAATAAATAAATAAGAGTAAATATAAATTAAATATATGACCAGTGCATAACTAGAGATGAACATAAATAAAAATAAATAAATAAAAAATAATGAGAACTAAATATAAATTGGAATGAGATTAAGGACACCTCACTTAAGATAAATATAAAAATAATTATGAAGAGATAAAAGCATAATCAAAATAAAAAGAGAAAATGATAAATGTCTCCTCCCCTTATCTTAAAGATTGTAAAAGATATGAATAAATGCACATTTCACTCTTGTTTCCCTTTGCTTCTTACTGTTATGTTTACTTTCTTTTATGGTTCCTGATCTATCTCCTTTTATCGAATCTTCTTCCCTATTTTTTTGTCGTTGCTTTCACTACACCATCACTCACTCTTTATATAGAGGCATCATGTGGTAAATGTGATAAATGGTAAAGATTCTTTCATTAATTACACTTAATCATTTCCAAAGATTTGCGGTCAAAAGAATTTCATTAATTAGATTCTTATATGCTGAGTCCTCTATCTCTTCGTACAAGAGATAAATTTGTATACATGTATATAATTTATTTTTTAAAATGTATACATAATCTATTTCTATAATATTATAATATTAATATATATATATATATATATATATATATACGTTTAAATATTGATAAGTGTCAAGAATAAATAAATTTTCCAATTGTTATCATGTATCAAATGGTGCTATTTGTGCACAAAAGAGTCCTTCTTGCTTAAGACACAAAATGAGATATTGAGAAATTGAGTTTTATGAATTATAATGACATTTTGCTATTTTGCAGTAAAAATAAAAGAAAATATCAAGTATGCAATTAAGCCATAGTACTGGAGATGAGCCATGGAAGTAGAAAAGACAAGACAACATATTTGAACTTTCTGGTTGAGCACAAGAAATGAAGCTGAGCCTCGTGAGGAACCTTCTTTGCAAGGAAACCTTGACCCCAAATCCATGAGGCTGAGCAGCCAAGAAAACCCTTCCAAGAAGGAAAGGTCACATGCTAAGCACTACGAAAATGGGCTAAGCTGAGAAGGAAACCCACTTGTGAAGTAACCCTTGTGGCTAAGCACCAAAAGTTGGGCTGAGCATCACCCAAATATTCTTATAAATAAAGACTTTGGATCTTCATTCTAGCATTGAGTGGAGCCTCCACAATGTAGTAGTAGGATAGAATAGGGTTTGTGAGGCACGAGGGAGGTGCTCTTAGTGTAAATATTATGTGTAGATGTTGCTTAAATTGTATTATAATATTCTATGAGTAGCTAAACTCCCTCGTGTCCAAATTTGATGTAATCAATTCTGATTCTATTCACTTATACTCCTTGGGTATTTATTTTTGCTTTCACTCAATTGTTTGTGGTTTGATTTATGCTTAATGATAACTTCTCACTCATCTATTTAACTGGTTTGGATTTTGAGTTGGGAAACCAGTCTCAAACTATGGTCCAATCAAATCATCATACATGTATTGAATGCTAATGGCATACCAGAGTGGATGTTGGAGGAGAGAGTCTTGCACATTACAGCAAGGACTCATTCTACCAGGAGTGGAGGAATCACACTGGGGTTTGGAGTCCTTAGATTCTAGTGTATCAGGGGTGTACCGAGATTTACATAGAAAGAGTATTCCTAGGACATTGAATGATTTGCAAAGTAAGTAAACAAGATGGTAGTGGTGTAGTAGAAGAAGATGAGATGAAATCAATTCATAGCCCCTACTCTACTCAATCTATCTAAAAAATACTATTTATTTTTACTTGTACTCTTTATCATAATTAAAACAACCCAAAAATCAAACTACCAATATACTTGCTAAAACCCTATGTATACGATACTTGTTGATATTACTACGTACCAATACACTTGTTGAAAAATGGGTGCTGAGAAACAATAATCAAATATCTAATATATACACGTACTTAATATATATATATATATATATATATATATATATATATATATATATTATATTTTTTTTTATATTATATTTTTATATAATATATACACATATTATATATATATATATATATATATATATATATATATATATATAAATTATGTATTCGTTAATATTATATTATTTTATAATATTGTTGTCATCCTGATGGTATACATTTTATTTTTACAATAATATTCTTTATCTTGTTATTTTAACTAAACTTATTTTATTTTATATATTCTTTTAAATTTATTTATTAACTATATATATTATATTATATTATATTATGTAGTTTGACTTATAATATTAATACATTGTATATAAAAAGTATTGTATCATAAAATTGTAGGTATTATCGTACCAGAGATTCACTCTAAAGAAATCTCTTGTCATGAAAAAGAAACAAAATGAGGATACCATTTTCAGCATTTTTACAATAAGTGAGTTCAAATATATGCAAATTTAATAAAATATATCTCTTCTCTTCTATGTTAGTGTTTCGGATGTAGGGACCAAGCACCTACAATCAACACTCAAATTACATTTTTTCTCCTCTTGTCTGATGTCCTCCTTAGCGAGTTTATACAGTTCTTTCTCTTGTTGCTCGGTCGTCCAGTCAAGATCTTCTCGGATTTGCCCACAGTTAACATCTAGGTCTTGCATTTCGCTCCGTAGCTCGGCTCTCCTCCCGTTCGCTTGGTCGGGCGATCGGGGTACTTGTCTAAAAGGCTCCGATGCTTAAGTCAGTTTAAGACCGATCAGTAGATAGCAGTAAATGCTGTAATAAAATGCGAGTTGAAGGTCCTTAACAACTTACCTTGGGCTTCTATTTATAGTTTTTGGTTTGGGCCTGTGATTAGGGTTTCTTAATCATGGCCCAATTGCGTTTTAAACCTGATTATTGATCCAGGTTTTGGTGTGGCCGCCCGACCGATGGGTCGTGCGTCCTGTCGGTTGTCTTCATAAAAGAGGATCCGCCTGACCGATGGTCCTTGGTCCGCCTGACCGATGGTAGGCCATACTGTACACAAAAATGTTTCGGGTGTAGGGACCAAGCACCTACAATCAACACTCAAATTACCTTTTTTCTCCTCTTGTCTGATGTCCTCCTTAGTGAGCTTATACAGTTCTTTCTCTTGTTGCTCGGTCGTCCAGTCAAGATCTTCTCGGATTTGCCCACAGTTAACATCTAGGTCTTGCATTTCGCTCTGTAGCTCGGCTCTCCTCCCGTTCGCTTGGTCGGGCGATCGGGGTACCTGTCTAAAAGGCTCCGATGCTTAAGTCAGTTTAAGACCAATCAGTAGATAGCAGTAAATGCTGTAATAAAATGCGAGTTGAAGGTCCTTAACAACTTACCTTGGGCTTCTATTTATAGTTTTTGGTTTGGGCCTGTGATTAGGGTTTCTTAATCATGGCTCAATTGCGTTTTAAACCTGATTATTGATCCAGGTTTTGGTGTGGCTGCCCGACCGATGGGTCGTGCGTCCTGTCGGTTGTCTTCATAAAAGAGAATCCGCCTGACCGATGGTCCTTGGTCCGCCTGACCGATGGTAGGCCATACTGTACAGTTAGAAATTGATTATATGCTTCACTCCATTTTTAATATATTTTATAGGTTTTAATAAATTTAAGATTTACTATATATATGATTAATTTATTTTTGGAGTACCTAATATTTTTAGGGACATAAAACGTTTTGTTTAGTGTTCTACATTTGAAATATATTTAGTAAAGTAACTTAATTATTTATTATAGAAATAAATGTGTTTTTAATATTCTTGAAATGGTTTATGTCATCACATAATTTAAGATATAAAAAATTCCGAAAAATATTTTATAATTCAAAATTCAGCAAATTATTTTTTTTAAGAAGAAGAAACAGATGACAGAAGAAGAAACAAAGGATCAGCAAACCTCTCTGAAAATCTAAATCTAAATTCACTGAAAACAGTTTTTCTTTGTCTCTTTTCTGAACCAACGAGCTCAACTACACTCAGACCATAGGCTAAGTCTGAAAGAACAAATTTATTGTGTTCTCTATCATATTATCAATTGAGATGTTAGAGTTTACACTGATATTTAATATAATTTTCTAAATTCATTTTGTTATATATATTTTTATTTGATAATAGCAATAATAACAGTTGTTATTTTAAATTTTAACATAATAAATTCTTTAGAATAATCTAAAAATATGAAAAATAATAATTTTTATAGGATTATGTTATATGAAGATCTCTTGAAATAATTATGCTAATGAATATTTAGAATAACAACAATTATGCTTATGTATATTAATAACAAAAATATGGAAAATATTTTTGATGATATCTTTTGAAACTTATCAACAAACAATAATAGAAGGGGTCTTACAATTAATTATGTATATAGACAAATTTTAGTGAAGAAGAAACAAAACCTCTCTGCAAAATCTAGTATTTTTTTCATTGACAACTGTAATCTTTCTGAACTATTAAATCAAGCAATTTACTGTTGTGTTCTCGAATACAACAGGTTTATCTTTTCAATGAATCTTGTTTTGGTTGAAAACAGTTTTTTTTTACCTCTTTTGTGAACCAATGAGCTCAACTAGGACCATAGGAATCCATATTTATGCAGAATGACGCAGTAGGTTTTAGCTTTTCAATGAATCTTGTTTTCGTTGAAAATCATTTTTCTTTGCCTCTTTTCTCAACCAATCACCTCAACTGTCAACTGGGACCATAGGCTGAAAGCAATTACAGATTCAGCCCACATGTAATGGAAGTAAATATGTATCATTAATGCTAAGTTTTTGAATCTGAATTTTGGTTGTGTTTTTTATGCACACAAGGAATCACATGTACGAAGATTTTGAAATTATTAATGATATTATATTTAAAAAACTTATTCATAAGACATAGTTCAATAGTTCAATTTAGGTCTGTTTGAATGACAAAACAGATATCGTCGTATTTAAAACTTAAAACATTGTCAGGGGTTTAAGATTAAAAGGAGAATTATCTTTAATATCGACTTATAAATAATATAAGTATCACAACACCATATTTCACTTTTGTATCTAATTTTTTTTATATTTACAGTTTAAAACAATAAAAATTTAATTATATTTATATTAGTTTGATTGTATCTCTTGAAACTTACCACCAAAACTTATCACCAAACAATAATAATTTTTTTATGAAAGCACAAAAGAAGAAACAAAATCTAGGTTTTTTTTTACTCTTCCACTCATTCCAACTCTGCAATTTGGTCACTATTGCTTCACTTGGGATTCGTAATTGTGTAGAATGGATATTGTCAACGGTATTCAACGTTTTAATAGCACTTTCTTTTATCGAAAACCGTTTTTTTAACCTATGAAAGAAACAATTTATTTGAATGATGTTATTGAATGTGCATATTGAATGTCACATTTAAAGTTATATTTTTTCTTTTTAATTTATACTAAAGGACATTTTGATGTATGATTATAAAATATGTTTTCTTTTTCTGTATGACATTGTTACATCCACCACTAATTTCTCAAATAATAGATAATAAGATGATGATGGTTGTCTTTCTCAACGGGTATAATATTTAACGGAAATTCTAATTTAATAATAATAATAATAATAATAATAATATTATTATTATTATTATTATTATTATTATAGAAATGTAAATTAGCTTAATCTAATATTTACCAATGATAATAATTTAGAATGGGAACCATTTGAGATTGTTAAAACAATTTATAAAAAATGTTTTCAATTTCTATATAAATAATATTGGTTTGTGTAACATCCCAATTTCAACAGCTTAGAAAAAACTATACTAGGATGTATCAACGTATACTGTTTAAAATAGATATTTTTTTTGTATAAAATATATTAATATAATCTTACAAAAGATAGGACTATAAAAATATATTATTTATACAAACCAACTAAAGCCAACCAAGCTCTATACGTTACTACAACTCCCATAAACCTTTCGGTAACCTAAATAATGGTTCCTCATCCTCCAGAGGTGCATCTAAACCTGCAACCTCATCTGCTCTCACCCAAAAGGTGATCATGGCAAAAGAAAGACAAACAACACAAGACACAGAGTGCAAACTAATTTATAAAAGAAATAATCATATAATAGTTAAACTTATTACATCATAAAATATCATATTTCAAACATTCATAAAAAGAAATACCAAACATACAATTATAGACTCTCTTGACTCAATTATTCAGATCTATGCATTGACTTAGACATAAGAAGTGTGCACCTGTCATAAAAGTGGATTGCGGCAAAGGTCATGGCTCCACTTGGCCTAATCAAAATGAATCAATTTCCTCTTGATAGGGTAAGTTACTTATGGCATCGCCAGATTAGTGGTATCACCCCTAATCCCGCCATAAGAACCTCCCTCAACTGTCACCACCTAGGACACAACACTTTATATGAGTTTGTAAACCTAGTATTGTATAGGATAGCTTATGACCAACACATATCCCTAGTCAATGCATAACAACCTACTAGTAAGGGTTGCACTTCTTCCTAGAAACACAACCTTTATACAACAAACAATTCAAATCAACTTTTTTCATTCCATTCCATTAAGATCCACTTTCACTCTCTTAAAATCATCATACTTCCTTAGAAGCCAAGACTTCAAAAAAAAAGATGCAATTCAACTTTAACCATTTCATTTCACTGATTCTCTTTCATACTTATAACCTCATACTTCTTCATAAAACATGACCCCACACTGAGTTCCTCATACCAAACAATCATACACAACTCCTTCATCATATTCACAAATCATATTTCATAATTTCATGTAATAAGCACTCTCTAATATCAATGTTCAAGAACAACTAGTAAAACTTCCACCAGTGCAGTAAGGGCTTTTGGCCCCGGTTATTTCCGTTATTCTGCCTCGGTTTTAGACCCGAGGCATATTGGGATGAGGCCAAAAGCGGATGTCTTTTGGTCTCGGTTGCAAAGGACCGGAGCCAAATCTGGAACTGAAAATCCCCAAATCTGCTATCCTGGTATACTGATTCTCGAGGGTTTAAAACCCTAAATCCAAAATGTTTCGAACTTGCTTTTGAACTCATCGCACTGCCTCTATCTGCATCCTCATACTTTCCTGCCATGGTGGAGCACGCGTCTCGGGTGCAGCGGCATGCGACTCGCAGTGATCATTCTGTAGCAGCAGCGATGGAGGTTTTTGATGGCAGTGTCGATGGTGCAGTCGCGCGCGAGTCGCAGGTGATGTTCCTTCAGCAGCGCGACTCGTGGTGGTTGTCGGAGGCACGAGGTAGATCTGGTTCGCAAGACAGAGCAACAGTGGTGAGGTTGATGGCGTCGCAATAGAGGCTGTTTGCGTCTTTGCTCGCAGTAGTGTCAATCTCTACTCTGAACGCGTAGCAGCAGCTTGGTTTCGCGTCGCTGTGGCACGCGGTGGTCTGACGCCGCACTAGCTCTCGATCTGGTTGTGTTTTGGGGGAGTTGCACAGAGGAGAAAAAACCAGTTCGCGATTTGGGTTCGCGCATAGAAGATGAACAACGCAGGGTTCGTGAATTTGGAATCCTAAATAAGGTCTATGGCCTCGGTTCCATTAATAACCGAGGCATAAAGTCGTATAGGCCTCGGTCCTATTCCACCTAGGCCAAAGCCTTTGCTGTTAGTGGCAATTTTGAAATTTTGAGGAACACTGATGAGTTATAGGCCTCAGTTGAGTGATAACCGAAGCATATAAACCCTTATAGGCTTCGGTTGGAAAGGGACCCGAGGCAAAAAAGTTTGAAAAATTTCAAAAATCCACCGCGTCCTTATAGGCTTTGGTTCTGCAATAACCGAGGCCTATAAGACGAGTTAAAAACGCGATTCTGCACTAGTGTTCATAAACACAAAGAAAAACACAAATATCATAAATGATTGAGGGGAGAAAAGAATTCACGTTATAGGTGAAGAAAACAAACAGAAGGTTCCACAAGTATGTTTGTCTTTCTTTTGCCATGATCACCTTTTTGGTGAGAGACGATGAGATTGCAGGTTTAGATGCACCTATGGAGGATGACGAACCATTAGTTAGGTTACTGAAAGGTTTATGGGAGTTGTATAGAGCTTGGTTAGCTTTAGTTGGTTTGTATAAATAATATATTTTTATAGTCTTATCTTTTGTAAGATTATATTAATATATTTTATACAAATGAAATATCTGTTTTGAAATATCGTCTATAATTGGTTTGTATATATTTTATTGTTACACGTATTTTCTTTTGAAATAACTATATATATAATGTTTTATTTAGTAATACTATACATTTATTAATAAAATATTATAAATGAGGGTCTTCATTTTGAAATACTTATTTTAAGATCCAGTAATTTATTATATAAAACAGTATAAAACTTTTAATATATTAATATCTCTACACTTTCTTATAGTTATAGAATCATTCAGAATTTTATAGCAAAATCCTATTATTTAAGCAAAAGAAACAAGGAAGAGACCATTCAATCTTATAAAATTTATCTAAAAACTGTATAAAAATTTAAATATATTGATATTTATACTTATCTTATAATTTCTGTCTCCAAAATAAAATTTAAAAACATTTAAAATCTCCATAGTATTTAAGATTTTTTTTTTAAATTTATAAAAAATAGTACATATATTATATTATACATAATTTAAATGTAACAAAAATTTCATTGTCATCAAAATATCATATAAATAATTTAATATCATTACTTCTATGTTTTTATATTTAAATTATAATTTTCATGATGTGATAAAGTTATTTCTTTTATCTTGCGTGTGAATAGAGGAATGGTGGATTATCTTGTACACAACGATGAATGGTGGAAAATCTTATCTCTTACGGTGGCACACAGTTACAGGCAAACAACTTTATTTTGTATTTAATAGTCTTTTGTAGGTTTTTTTGTATTTCTAGGTTTTTTTGACCATCAATTTGTAAAATAGGGTCAGTTGAATTTTTTTTTTTTTTTGCAAAATAGGGGTAAGTCTTCATGAGGAATGACGACATTAAAAGTGAAGTTGTCTTCTCCCAAGCCGGTTTCATTTTGTTTTTGAAAAAGTTATGTCGTTAGATTGGAGGTCGATTTCTTAGTATTCGAGATTGAAACCCTGAGACTGGATGTCGATTTTTTATCTCTTCTCCTACCTCAATCATTTTGGTTCCATCTCCCACCCCCAACCATCCCTTCTTCCTTCTCACCCTATCAATGCTTGATCTCTCCTCAACCTACCTCCACGCTCTCTCATTATCATGTTTATAATTCTTTTACCTAATAAATCCTAAATTCTAAGTTAATGCTATAAATTTTTAATACTTTGACAAATATATTTTTTAGAAAAATCACAAAATTGTAAAAAGAATAAAAATATATATTTCTACTTATATATTGTTTATTCTTTGTTAGATACTGTAAGGGTGAATACGTGTTTTAAATTTGGTATTTTTGTAGTGAAAGATAAAATAAAATGATTTTGAGCTTGCTATGTAGAAATAAAACAGAAAAAGTTTTAAAAATGTACTTGAAAGTTTTCTAAGTAAGAACAAATATCTTGTGTTAAAAAATATCTTATCACGTATTTGTAATGAGTTGAATGAACCCAAATATATGTGGCAGAAGAGAGGATGTCTCTACCATAGAAATTACAAAATATCCTCCGTTAATTGCTTCCTATGTCCTTTTTTTCTTCTTACATATAATTGTCGTACATAATATAAACATATTAAATTGATAAAAATGAATGTTTTTTTAAATAAAAGTTATCTACTTTTCATTTAATTTAATAAATTTTCAAAAAATTACTAAACAGAATTTTAATTTATTGTATATTTCAAATAGTTTTATAAATAAAAAAATATAAGTAAAAGAATAATTTAAAAATAATAAAAATAAAATAATTAATGAATAAATTAAAAGTTTGTGAACTCATCGGTATTCAAAACTAGGACAAAAGACCGTTGCTGTAGTGCAGGTCGGTCACGCGTACAGCACAGGTGGTTCAACATAAAGAGGGGAGAATCAGGGTTTCCGATCTTTAAAAACCCTAACTCATCAGAGAGAAGAAGATTAATTTCTAACCTAACTATAGAAAAGAAAAAAAAAAGAAGCAAAAGAGACAGTCATTTGCAGCGTTTATTCTTGGAGGTGTTATGAATATGTGTGGGTGTCTTGCTTCTGCATAAGAAAAAAGTATGTTGTTGATGGTACTCTTCTTTTCTTTCTTTTTTTCTCTATTTTTTTCCTTCCTTCTTTTACTGGAGAAATTTGGTGAAGCCAGTTGTAGTTTTGCTCTAATGTATGCTGCTTATTGCGATATTCGTTTACCTCTTAGAACTTTCCAATACCTTTCCAATACCGTTTATCACTTATTTTATTTTACCTTTCCTTCCTGCTGTGTGAAAGTACCGTAAAGGAATGGTTGACTTCATATCAGCTTATTTTCACTGGAATGAAATTCTATCACGCCTCCTTGGTTCAAAGAACTTATCTGCAGAGGTATTTTTCTTTTTCAACTCCTTTTTCATCTTTACATTTTATAAACACTCTTAATAGTGTCTTCAATTAGTGTGCATGCTTTACTTTGTTTATGTATATTTTTGTTTTCTTGTCTGGTCTTGTACTAGGTCATTGGTATCCCTCATGAGATACTTTATCTTATTTAAAATTGTTTATCATGCTGGATACGTGTGTCCTGGTACAGAAAAAAGAACACCCACTTAGGTGATTTTTGTATGTTTCAACTATAGTTGGAAAGCAATGGAATTTCTTACACACTTGCAATGCAAGAAAAAACTTAAAATTTTCTAAAAACTATGACTAATATTGTTTTTGTAAATGTGAAATGTTCCAAATGTCAGCTGAGATATCCTGATACAAAATGAAAGAATCAGAGAGTATAAAGTACAGTACTTGTATATATGAATATGTTTTCTTGAATGATGATTTTCCTGTGATGAATACAGTACTGGTTTCTTATATCGTAATCTCAAGGAATCTGGTTTCATCCAAACACGGGAATGTGTTGCAGCTTTTGGAGTTTTGTAGAGTGTTTGGAAAGGTATGGTTTCACCATGTTAACAAATTTTCGTGATGTATTTTTTTTTTTACTTTTATTAATTGTAATTCATTGTTGCATTTAATAGTTTAATGATTGAATAACCATAACAAATTGCTTTAATGATATAGAGTGATAATACCAAATTGGAACTAATTATTTCTATTAACATCATGCATGAGTGATATTGCAGTTGGTCATTTAATTGAATGTTATCAAATTTTAGATGATTTTGCAGTTTGGTCATTTAATTGAATGTTTTCAGCATGAGTGATATTCCCTTCTGATACATTAAATTATATACTCTAGGAAAAGAATGGTATTATTGTTCAAGCGTAATCAACTTGATTTAAAGTTATATGTCGCAACCATTCATATTATATTCATACTATAGTTATGTGTGTAATTCTCTAATAAACTTGGTATACAATTTCTAATAACATGCAGCTGGTGTGAAAATATGCAAGATGAAACTGCTTCTTCATCTGAAGAAAAATGGTTTGTCTATGGTCCTGAGAAGAAGGAAGAGGTTGATAAGTATATTCACTCAAGTCTCCTACTCCAAATGGACGGTAGATTGAACTTCGAGGATGCTGTGGCCAGTTCTCCAAAGCGAACCGGAAAATCTTGTCATCAAGTACTTTATTCATTTTTTATTTTTACTTTTGTGATGTTCAATTTTTCATTATGCATGTTGGAGTGTGGTGATTACCCGATTACTCTTTGTTGGTGTTTCTTGATTTTGTGGTGTATTTGGATGATAACACTTTTGTTTCGTTGGTTTTCCACTATAGTGCCGGCAAAAAAAGGAAAATTTTGCTGCAACATGCAAGAACTTCAAGAAAGGGAAACGTTGTCCAATTAAGTTCTGCAACAAGTGCCTCTTGACCAGGTCAGTCTGGATTATAAAGTTTAGGTTTTCTTTTTATTTTAGATGTTTGTAACTTTCAAAATTATTCTATCCTTCTTTCATAAAAGTGTGATATGCAGCATATCAAAGATATATATATGAAGATGTGGGAACAGTGGAAGGACATAGAGGAGCTCAAGGCCTTGTTTTTGGGCATGTTTATGGCAAAGCCTTTTTTAATTTGCAACACCATCCAAAGATCCACTTTTTTGCAACGAGTATACAAAGAAATCACAAAAATATGACTAATATTCTAAAACTATGACTAATATTGATTTTTTTAAATGGGAAATGTTCCAAATTGTCAGGTGAGATATCTGTAAATGTTTTGTTTGATGAGGATTTTGCTATGGTGATTTAGGTATGGGGAGAATGCTGAAGTGGTCGGACAGGTGGCTGATTGGACATGTCCCAAGTGCCGAGGCTGTTGCAACTGTAGCATCTGCCAGTGGGTTTCTTTTCGTTTTTTATATTTGTTTTTGTATCTGAGTTCATTTTGATAAAGGAGTTATGTTTGTAGGAAGAGACGAGGTGAACAGCCAACTGGTCCTCTCTATAAAAATGCCAAGGAATGTGGTTATATGTCAGTTGCAGAAATGCTGGCAGTTAAGAAGGCTTCAAAAGCATTAAATCCATCTGAAGCTACTTTCGAAGAGGTATGCTATTTTTCTGTCTGTTCCTCTTTCAAAATCTCCTGTGGTTGAAACATTTGGTTGAAAGCGATCTCTTGTTTTACTGTGCAAACTCATGATAAGTTAATGATGAACTTTTTATGAGATGACCTGGTTGGTGATTCGTGTTCGTTTTTGTAATTTCTTGCAGGAGCTTGAAGTTTGTAACAATGGTGGTGATAATGTTGGTGCCATGTGCCAAGGAGAAGTACAAAGGTTCCCAACAATTGAGGAGGAACTTCTTTTGCCCCTGGCATGGAATTAAAACAAATATTTGTCATCGAGTTACCATCCAAAGATGTTGGGGATGCGTTGCAAATTTTACAATTTTGTAGAGTTTTTGGGAAGGTATGATTTCATGTTAACAATTTTTCCTGATGTTTTTTTATTTTTTTTGATTAATTGCAATTAATTGTTGCATTTAATGGTTGACTGATTGGATAACCGTAATCGGCAAATTCTTTAATGCTACAGTGGAAGGTTACAAAATTGGAACTAATTACTTAAAAATAAAATTTTAGATGATTTTGCAGTTGGTCAATTTCACCATGGATGATAATATACGCTAGAAAAAAGGGTATTATTGTTCCAGGGTTATCACGTGTTTTTTCACTGTTATTCTTATCGTGTTTCTTTACTGTTATTCTTGTGTGTAATTTTAATTAGGTTCTTGATCTCAAGGAAGGAGGAGAAGCTGAAGTCATTTTAAAAGAATTGCTTAGTAAAGGACATAACTCCTTGCTAATTGAATTTCACAGTATTGTTTGGGTTTTTTTTCCAGTAACTAATTTTTTTTAGATATTTGAATTAATGTTTCCGTATGGATGACATTTAAAGTGGTTGGAAACTTGTTTAATATGTCCAGGAAACTGAGGAGATATATTAAAGATGGAAACTCAAGATATGCAAAAAGAGTGAAAGAAGCAAAACTTAAGATTGATGCAATAAGGAAAAGGTAATAGAAAACAAGGTGTCATGGATGTTTTATATGAATTACTGTTGCTGTTACGGTGTGTTCATAATAATTTTGTATGCATGATGTGTACAAGTAAAGTGTCTTGAACGGAAGTTGCGGAATGAGAAGGCAAAAGTTGTTTCTTCAACTGTGTCTCCCTTTCCAATGAAGGAAAAAATAAGAACCGAGGATGATGAAGCACACGCTAACATGCTCAGGTTAAAGAGCACAAATAAAAAAGGTATGTCATGATTAATTGATTATGTATTATGCATCATTCATGTTATCCTAAATTTCTACACTTTCAGTTTTTAGGTCAAAATATTTTGATGTGGTACAAAATTTCGTGGTTCAAAGTTTTCCAAGTAATAATTATTTACACAAGATCCTGAAAGCAAAATAAAAGGTTGGTTTTGTTTTATGATGATACTAGGACGAAAAAGAGGTAATATGTATTATGGCAAACAACTGTTGGTACATAGGTTTAGTATTAGGTTTTGCTATAATTTTGTTTGCATTATATACTCTTCAATGCTTTTATCATTTAATGTCTTGTTTCTTTTCTTGCACAATAGTATTCGCTTACAACATCCCGTAAGATGTTTAATTTCTTAGTTTAAATTCATCAATTTTTTGTTTTTTCTAAACAACTAGCTAGGTCTTGGTTTGATAGAGAAATAAATATTTTATTTGACTTAGGCTTTAGCAACATTCAGATATCAACTGCAACTTCACCTGAAGAAAGCTGGTCTGTTTATAGTCCTGCAGAGATATCAAAATATATTTTCTCAAGGTGTGTTCTTTTCTTAAATTTAAGTGGATTGTTCTTGTAGTTTCAGATACTTTACATTGTATTTCAAAATTTACATTTTTATATTTTGTCATATTTTGTAAGAACTTTGATATACAATTTTTGATGTTCTATTCGGATGTTATATTTTGACACATTATATTTGTAGACTAAGCCACAATTATTGAATTGCAGGACTAAAAGACTTAAGAGCCGCAAGGTTTCTCACTGAATCAAGTTCGCAGGACTTTTGAGCATAAATCTTCTTTCGGTGATGGAGTATTGGTATTTTATTTATGAGATCTTTTGTAAATTTATATAATAATAATATGTTATTATTAACATGATATAAATTTCTTGTTTTTTAGGTTTTGGTGGAAATCTTTCTCTGACGGTCCTTTTTATCGAGGCTGCACATGGGTTATTTTATTGTATCAATGAATATAATTGTTTTGTATTTTTTTTAGTGAAACACAAAATGAAATGATTTTTTTGTCTTCTGTATATTTCTAATAGTTTAAATTTAATAAAAAAATTTAGATCTTTTGTCTTGACCAATTGTTAGCTAAAATTTTATTTAATAAGAATTTTATGATTATTCATTTTTCTTGACTTTTCAGCGTATTATCACACATCATTAAAAGAAATTAATAAATACACGAATAACCATGCATAGGTAAAAAAACGTGAATTGAAACATTTGATTTAGAAGGACTGTTGAAAAATAATTTAATGGACTAAAAAGGTAAAAATGATACACAAATTAAGAACATAAAAAGTATGTAAATCTACTTTTTAACTGAAATTGTTCCTGATAAAAAAAAACGATTAATGTTTGTTTCGGCTTTTGAAAGTTTATAAATGCTGCAGTTTTAAAAGAATGTTTTTGAATGGTAGCCTTTATTTTATTTTCTTATACA
>Ga0214545_1003684_pt1 | contig 29051 bp, 6 predicted proteins | sample CNSS4metaG_FD_160064 | JGI IMG/M metagenome (GOLD analysis project Ga0214545, IMG submission 160064) | Root nodule microbial communities from cowpea collected in UCLA plant growth center, Los Angeles, California, USA - CNSS4 | ecosystem: Host-associated > Plants > Roots > Nodule | place: USA... | reverse complement strand
TGACATTCTTGGAAGGAGAATTCAATGGCAGCACTTTGTGTGTGTCGGGGAGGAACGAGATCATGCTTCCAGTGAGAGAGATGCCGATTATTGGTGGCACAGGTGCTTTCCGCTTCGCACGTGGTTTTGTTCATGCTCGCAGTGTCAAGGTCGATTACCACAAAGGTGATGCCACAGTCGAATACAATGTTTACGTCTACCATTATTCCTCCACCACCACCACCACCTCTTCCTCTCATCAACATGTTAACGAGGGTCTTAACTTCATGACAGACCCCATTCTCAGCAAAATATAAACTTTATCTGTGTGTTCCAGTTCATTTATAAACTTCCAAAATTTGTATTGAAAGTTAGAGTTTCTAACTTGTTTGGTACAATATTTTGGTAAGTTTTAAACTAACTTACACACATAAACAAGTCAAGAAATCAGAGTGGTGGTGGGAATAAATCCAAAGACAAGTTTTCCTAATTCACGCCGTTTAGAGCTATGAATAATTCTGGTGTGGAAGTCTTTGATGTAATGCAAGTTGCGTAGCTGAATAATGTGCCTCTGGAATAGTTTTTGTCAGGGGATGTTGACCGTTGTGTTTGTTGTGTAATAGAACAGAGAGAGAAGAATACATGATGAGGACTATAATAAGCATGATGTCAAAAGAAATTATTTGGAAGTAATGTATTAGTTTATCTATATATTGGTCTGTTTTTTCGAAAGATGGTTTGGTTTCATGTAGTGCGAATTGCTTGTTTTGTTTTTGTGGAGATTCCTCTTAATTTTCTTTACACGTGATTTTGAAAAATAAATATATATTCAGCTTTATTATTGAAAAACAGGACAAACCTAGAGTTTTCTAAGGACAAAAGAAAAATCTAAGAGCTTCCTGTATTTTAAAAATTATGAAATATCTGTGAAATTAATAGCGAATATTAAAAAAAATATTTTAGTAAACCAAAATATATTTATGAGTATATAAAACTTTAAGAGTGTCAAATTTATAAAATTTATAAAATATACTAAAGTTAGAAAGAAATATTTTTACAAACTGATTTATATATATTTAAAAAAAATCGGACGGTGTCTTAAAAAATACAGAGTTAGAGTTAGTTTAAACATAGGAGGAATATTGTTGATTATTTTTATAACCAACTCTAGTTTTACTTTTTATAGATCTAATAATAAAATTATAATAATATAGTTAGATTCGGTTTAAAAATAATTTCAGAAATATTTTTATAAATCTAATAATAAAATTATAATAATATAGTTAGAGTCAGTTTAAAAATAATTTTAAAAATATTTAATGAAAATATAAATTTTAATAAAAGAAAATTTAATATAATATATATATATATATATATATATATATATATAATTAAATTTAGTTTCAATTTAAAAAGAGAAAAAATTATTATATTTTAAAAAAATTGATATCAAAATAAATAAAATTAACAAAAATTGTAATTGAATTATTGAATATAAGACAGTGACTTAAGTGATACAAAATTGACTTTACATGTGAACAATTTTTTAAAATATTAAGAAAAAAAGTTTTAAAAATTTAAAAAATAAAAATAAAAAATTACGTATTGATACATGATATACATTATTTACATGTCATTAACTATTTAAAAGATGTTAACAAATGACTATATAGAACAAAATTATCGACTCTTAAAAAATATTATGACTTCACTGAATAAATTCATTGAAAACATAACAAAGCCTAAATAAAATAATACATACTAAATCAATAATTTTACTAGTTTTGGAAGCTTGTATCAGGTCTGGTTGTAAATTAGAAATTAATTATTAAAAGTTAAGTAACTGTTGTGTTGATTTGGTAAATGGAAATAAAGACTATTATTTTTTACTAATAGAAAATTAATTTCTAAAATAGATTAATAATGACCGGAAAATCATCTTTAAATAAATAAATACTTTTTTATGACCATTAAAATATAATTTTTTACTATTTCTAAAATAGTAACATTTAATGAATATTTTTTAGTGTTAGGTTCGTTTGTCCTACTAATATCTAGTTGTTAAAATTCAGTGACGATCAAATATAATAATAAAATCTAAGAAATCATGTTAATTTTTTTAAAATTAATAGTATAATCACGATTCTTATTATTTTATCTTTAATTTTATATTACATATGCATATACTTTTAGTACAGATTTAATATGAATTGATAAGAGGAAATTATGATTCTGACAAACAAAAACACCCAAAATTGACTTAGTTATTCATTTAGAAAAATCATATTCTGGAGGTTACACCAACTGATAAAATTTGGAGACTTTCACACCACTTGATATAAATTGTTGTCTCTTCTCCTTCCTATAGTAGAATAAGTCTCCCTAAGAACCACACACTTGTATAATTAGAAAAAAAAAATGGATTGTCTCATCCTTGCAACTGGATCGAGCTATTAAAATAAGAATAGTACACGTGTTTTTATATGTATGAAAAATTATTATACAATATAAAATAAAAGAAATACCAAATAACTAGCAATAACTTTTCGATAGATTTTGTCGAACTAAAATAATTATTTAATATATATATATATATATATATATATATATATATATATATATATATATATTTGATGAATGATAATTCTTGTAAGAACTAAAAACAAATTTTGTTATAAAACTGATTATAAATAAAAATAATTAAGATTTTATTTTATATTTTCTTAAAAGTATTTTTTACACAAAAGTGTTTTAGGAAAAATAAAACATTTAAATAAGGGTTAACTATGTTTTTAGTCCCTGAACTTTGGCCAAAAATTGAAATTCGTCCTTGGTCGAAATTTTGATAAATTTTGGTCCCTAAACTTTAAAAATGAATGAATATAATTTTTTTAACCCAATTACATTGACTTTTTTAACATGTGGAATGTGTTTCATGTTAGTATTGGAGTTGTTTACGCCATTTAAACATTCTCGGCTCAATATTTACTGAAAAAAGCGTTCGAAACCTAAGAAAAAAGTTAACAAAATTGAGTTAAAAAGACTATATTCATTCAAAATTTCGGTCAGGGACGAATTCTAATTTTTTGTTAAAGTTCGGCGACTAAAAACATACTTAACCCTTTAAATAATTTTCTATTCAAATGAAGACGAATATATCTATTCAAATTCTTATAATTCAAACATTCTCCAACAAAACGTAGGAAAATCATTTTGCACAAGAAACAATAAAAGATAATATATTTAAAAACACTATACCATGAAATTAATATTTTACTTTTCAACGAAATAAGATAAAATCACTTCTTTTTTTTTCCTTCAAGACAAAATATATCAAGTGTGAAATGAATATATGTTTTACTTCTTCCTTTTTTCTTTGACTGGAATCAATAGATAAAAAAATAAATAAATCAAATAGATTACGTTTCATTATATGAAAAAGAAAGAATTAAAGAGGTGACAATACATAATATAAAAGATATTTTATTTTCCTTCTCTATAAAGCGAAAATCTTTAATTCTCATAAATTACTATTATAAACGTACATAATAATGGAATAATACTGATATACGTAGCGATGTCAACAAATTCGTACCCGCAGGTATCCGTGGATAAAATCCGCAACGGATATGAAAAATGGATACCCGCTACCCGCAGATATAGGTATTTTTGATACCCGCATGTTAACGGGGCGGGTACGGATATCATAGTATCCGTACCCGTGGATACTCGTACCCGCTAAACTTTAATTCAGAAAAATACCCTTATATATATATATATATATATATATATATATATATATATATATATATATATTAGTAAAAAGCATTATGAGTCTTCATTCAATAATGGTGATCGAATTCTTACCCCACAACGGAGTATATTACTTCTAGATACTGTGGAGTCATTGATGTGTTTCCAATAGTGGTTATGGACCAACATGGAAGGAAATGAAATTAATACTTGTACTTAGATATTTTAATTAAGTGATTGTTAGAAATTTTTAATGAACTTCTTATGTTTTCAGGCTCTTCTAGATTAAAATTGGACAACATAAAACTTTAGACAATGTTGCAAGAGATGGACATTGATGAAGTTAGTAATTTATTTAATATTTCATTCAAAAATAAATTACAATATAAATTGTTAGTGATTTTTTATTTGTTTGTTTTTCAATAATCAATCGGAGAAAGGAGACTTGTTGATCCAAACACTAAATATAAAAAAAAAAGGCGGGTACCCGCATAATGGATACCTGACGAATATGGGACGAATATTTATCAAGCAGGTAGGATACGGAGGAGCTACTACCCATACCCTACCCGACCCGTTAACATCCCTATATATACGTAATACTACGTACACTGCAGGTACAGAAACCAACATTCCTGGCAATCAATTGTTATACTTCAAGACGGTTTTTTTTTTTTATACCATTTCACATGTTTTTAACAATTGTCCTCTATATATTAATAAGTGACGTTGTTTGAAAAACGTTTAAGGCTAGAATTTTCCCGGAAAAATATCCGAAATGTTGAATAGTCAATTGTTGCAGTTTGATAAGTCAATGACAAATTGCATTATGTTGAAACTGAGTAATTTCCATTTGAAATTATTAAATAACTGCGAGTCTTCGAGTAGCGAAAAAGAAATTATAAATTGCCATTAACTTTTACTTTGTCTTTGATATGGAAAAGCAAGAATGTTCTCCTTAAAACCAACTTTGAATCCATCAAGTACCCATCAGAGAGATATTTGATTTAGTTATTTCATAATGTTGAGTTCAAACAATATAAAAAATACAAGAATGAAAAAAAAAATAAAGAAATTGAATTATAGAGAATTTTATATTAAAAAATATATGTAATATAATTCACCAAACAATTTAACACAATTCTATAAATAAATTTTGAATAAGATAAGATAAGACAATTAAAACAAATATCATTTAGGAGTTTATAAGATATAGACAGTCTCATCATTATATGCTTTAGATAATAACAACACTGAAAAATTAAATATAGATTTAAATATGTTTTTTTGTCTTAACATTGTCTAAAAATTTCTAAAAATTGAAATTAGTTTCTTTTTTAAATTTTGATTTAATTTAGTTTCTAACTTTAAAAATGTGTAGATTTAATCCTTCAAAAATTTTGTTAAGTTTATTTGATGTTTCAAATGCATTTCACGATAGTATTTGAGTTATTTACACCGTTGTTTCACACATTTTTGTTTTTATGTTAGTTGGAAAACACTTTTGAAATGTTAAATAAACTTAACAAAATTTGGTTAAAATGACTAAATCCACATATTTCTAAAGATGAAAGACTCAATTGGTCCAAAATTTTAAAGAGAGACAAATTTCAATTTTCATTAAAAGTTAAGAGACCAAAAACATATTTAACTCTTACATATATATAATTAGATGTAATTGATAATATAATTTTTATACTACTAGATGCATCTTAAACTTAGTATAAGAAATATTATATTGTTAACTAAATTTTACCAATGAAAAATAAAAATCTATCGATAAAATAATATTTATTGACAAATTTTACAGATAAATTTAAGAATTTTAATTATTGACAAAAATATTCGTGAGTAATGAATCTGACAATAAAATTTGTTGATAATTCAAGACTTTAATTACTTGATAGATATTTTTGTCAGTAAAAATGGATGTTATAGTTCCTATTTTAGCTCTAACCATGTTGTAAAATTCTCTGGTAATGATTTATTTTTAATTTGTTAGTAAATTTAAAAAAAAATTGTTAGTATTTAATTTTTGAAAATCCGTCAGCAATATGGACCAACTTTTTCATCAAATTTGATGAAATAATCACTATAAATTAAATGGAGATGGATGAGAAAAAAAGAGAAGAAAAAAAAATAAGGAGAAGAACGAGGAAGAGTAGGTGGCTATGAAGGAGGAAGATGAGGAGGAATACGAGAAGGTGGAGGAGAACGAGAAAAAGGAAGAGGAGGAGGATGAACAATTTTTCTTATACATTCGTAAAATTTATTCATAAGTATTTTACCAGTAGATTTTTTGTTTTTGGTAAGCCGTCAGTAATACCATATTTTCTTGTAGTGCAAGACAAATATGCTAACGTATATTCTTGTTATATCAAACTAAGTTTATCTTGATCCTCCATAACTTGAAGTCATTCTCATTAAAGTGCTTGCCAAAGTCAAATTGCATGACTATGTCTTATTTTTTATCTTCTTCATTTTTTTTCTTTAATTTTTTTGTCTTTATATAATGCTAATTGTTGTGTTCAAATAATATAGAAAAGAAACACAAAACAAAAAAAAAAAAGAAAGGAAAACAAACTAAATTGTAAAAGGGTTAAATATGTATTTAGTCCTTAAATTTTTATGCGAAATTGAAATTTGTCCATGTCTAAAACTTTGGTATATTTTGATCCTTAAATTTTGAAAATAAATGGATATAGTCATTTTTAACTCAATTACGTCAATTTTTGTTTGACGTGTCAAATGTGTTTCCCAACTGACATTGAAATGGATACGTGTCAAAAGATATAAATAACTTAAATGCTAGCATAAAATGCATTTGACACGTAAAAAAATGACAAAATTGAATTAAAAGAATTATATCCATTTATTTTTGAAGTTTGAAGACCAAAATATATCAAAATTTTGGACAAAGATAAATTTCAATTTCAAAACAAAATTTAAGAACTAAAAATATATTTAATTCATTATAACATATTATATACATATATATAACACATGTCTTAATATATATATATATATATATATATATATATATATATATATATATATATAAACGACATCATCATGAAATTATTAAAATAAACTCTTTTAAGAGTTTATACATGATGAACTGTCTAGTCATTAGACATATTAAACAATAATATCATTTTCGTGATAACTAATCAAATAAAGATAATTATTTAATATTTACAACAGTGGAAACATATTAGTAAATGGTTTCTAAGCTATTAATATAATCACTTTATATTCAAAATAACATACGTATTTAGGCGGAACTTAAAATTATATTTGTTATATATAAATTATTATTTTTTAATTAAAAAAAATTATTTCTTTACATATTTATTTTATTCAAAATAAGTATTTATGATAATAAAATTCAAACAATATGACAATAATATATATGAAAGAGTAACATAAAGTTTATCATCAACAATAATAAATATATATATATATATATATATATATATATATATATATATATATATATATATAACAAAAATTACCTTTAGTCAGAGTGCTCTGTTACGCTTTTTCAATGACTTAAAAACCAACCACGTCAATTGAAGTCTTGAGACGGAACCGATTCTTCATAATTTGATATGAGTTTTGCACTTTCAAAACATTCCTAATGTGGTAATTTTGATTTAACAAGTCTTGACAAGCAGACACTTCAATATTGTGTGGTGATAATAACTATTTTAGTAACTAATAATTTTTTATTTTGTAAATTAATATCTATATTGATCACTGTGTTTAGGAATGACAATTCGGGACGGACCAGGCGGGTTGGTCTGCAGGCTCGCATAAAAAATGCGGGGCGGACTGGAATGTTGAACCTGCAATGGCCTGTCCCGCATAGGCTCGCAGCCCGTGCGGACTAAAGGCGGGACAAGGTGGACTGGCTTGCTGACCCGCTTACAAAATTAAATATTTTTATATTTTAGTTTTTATATCATTCATCACGTTGTTTTTATAAGTTCCTTTTATTATTATTATTATTATTATTATTATTATTAATGTTATTATGTTTATGTATAATAATTGTATATAAATAATGATTTCAATTCTTGAATATGAAATATCTTTTTATACATTTATAGGAACGTATCTTGTAAGGTGACATGTTATTGTACCTTAGCTATAATATTCGTTGCTATTGTTTCTTGTCTTTGATTAAGTAAACTAATTAGAATTATTCGATAGAAAATGAATATCAATTATTATGAAAAAATAAAAAAAGTTTTTATTTTGCTCACCACAAAAAAAAAATTGCTCATTACAAATGCGAATCAGCCTGCAGGCCAACTCACGAATCAGGATGGGTTAGAAAAATATTTCCGATATTAAACTGCGGAGTGGGCCAACCCGATCCGCACTTTGTGGACCAAAATACGGAACGGGCCAAAACGGACCGTACTACCCGCTTTGCTATCCTTAATTGTATGGACTTCCAATTTTTTATGACTAAAGTTGATCGTTAATAGAAGATTCTGTTGTTGTGTATACTCTTTTAAGATGCTTTCATCCCATCAAAACGATCTTAAAACTGAATTAACGGGTAAAACTGTTTCGAATTATTGATTGAGTCGTGCAGTTTCATGCAGTTAACGGGTTTAAAACTTTTTTTTTTCACTTTCTAGGAGGCGTTTGATCAATCATGCAGTTTCATATAAGTATGTAAGGAGGAATCAATTGATTGAATCATGAACCAGTTGGTAAGGTTACATTAAGACCATTATGTTATATTTAACTTTTTAAATATAATGAGACAAACAAATAATTGATTCATCGATCACCGAATCTGTTGAGTCCACATTTTATAACATTTCTATTATTATCTAAATCTCAATTTGGCACCAAGAACACCAACACATTAAAATTGATTTTTTACAACCATCTTCTTTGTCTCTTTATAAGAAAAGAACTACAACGTATTTAAAAAAAAAAAAAGTTTAAAATTCAGAGTATGAATAAAAATAAATTTAACATCTCGGTTAGACGTACATATTGATGGGTCTTCAGGATATCATTAAGTTCACACTACTATATTTATTTATTTATTCTTTGCTATTTAAAAAAATAGTAAGTTGACACTACCGAGTGTATTTATTGTTGTGGAACAACATCAAAAGAAAATAAAACATTCTTTATGGAAAATAATATATCAACACATCTTTCAGCACGTTTATTTTTTTTATTTAGCTAGTCTTTTTCGTGATTTTGCAACTGTTAATAATTTTAATATCATCCTTAAAATAATTAATATTTGAAAAAGACAGTTTATTTATTTTTATAAGGTTTATTTATGTGTCCCAGTTGGTATAAAATAGCAAAATTTGTATTAAAAGTTAGAAATAAACTAACTTAATATACTATTTTTGTAAGTTTTGTACACATAATTAGTTCGGATATTGGACTATACAAGTGGGGAATAAATCCAAAGACTAATTTCCTACTTCTAAAACATAAATAAATCGAGTGTAATTAATAAATCTGAGGTATTGAAAAGTTGAGCTTTTGTTGTAGTCCAAGTTGCTTGAGGTAGATAACGTGTCCCATAGTGTCTCTCAGAGAACCTAAACCGTTGACTATGTCTATTGTGTAGTAGATAAGAGAGAATGAAGCTGAGAGAAATCAGGATAATGATGTACTTTTTGTATTGTCTCTTTATTTATAGTTTTTATGTTATTTTTTTTAAGATTCTTTTTGTGTTATTTTTTTTATTGTATTTTTATAATACATCGATTATCATTTATTTTAATATTTTAAAATATATTAAAAAAATATTTAAAATATTAACACACTGTATTTTTAATATTTAATAAAAGATAACACCTAAAAAATCAGAAAAGAATCTGAACTCATATTTCATCTAGGTTTTAAGTTTTTATGTAAAAGATATAAAGTCATGTTAATTTCTTTAACTAATAAAATAGTTCAGATTCTTTTATTTTTCATTTTGACATTACTATAAATATATTTAAAATTTATTTAAAATTAAATTAAATGTTCAAATAATGAGTTCATTTAATTCATTTATTAATTTAACATAGTTACTATTAAAGTACAAATAATGATTTTCATCTTGTTAAAATTTTCGCCGACGCATAGTATGAATTTTCTCTTAACGTTCTTTTAACATGGTTAATTATGGAGATAAATAATACATGATACATGCTGGTATGCGAAAAACAGGAGACAAGAAAAAACGACTATTCTAAAAATAAATTTATCTTTTTTCTGCCTTTTCCTTCCTAAAATTTGGTCTTATAAAGCACCCAAAACTGACTTTTTACTTAGAAAAATCATACGCTGGACGTTACACCTACTTTCAACACTTGTTATAAATTGCTGTCTCTATTCTCCTACAGTAGAAGCAGTGTACGTAAGAACCAATTAGACAATTATATAATCTAAAAAAAAAAAAAATAGAGGATTGTTTCAGCCTAGCAACTGGATCGAGCTAACAAATCATGAAATCTTGGAGGTCTCGGATTAACTATTAATCAATTCAATTTTAAATTCAACCACCTTGTGCTAGTTCTTTAATCCAATAATTTGTTATTTATTTTTGCACAACGAGGTTGTTCCAAACGTAAAATATTTCACTCCCCTGTGAGCAGCTTCAGTCTAAGTACAAACAAATAGACAACTATTGAATTTTGAGAAATACACGATTGTCTGAATCTGCAACGCAACAAGTAGTAGGTAAGAACGATTAGGCCGTGTAATAACAACTAATCACTGCAATTTTAAATCCAATATCCTTTGACTATATGAAAGCAATAATAACTAGTTATTTATTTAGCAAATTGTTATACCCTAAGTTTACACCAACCAAACAACGCAACTCGTCGGTTATAAATAGTCTTCTCTACTCCCATGGTAGCATCACCACCATACACAATTATCATCTTCATTCCCACTCTCATGGCTAAGTTTCAAACCTTCTTCTCCACTTTCTTTCTTACCCTTCTTTTCGCTTCTCTGGTTTCCGCCACCTTCTACCAAACTATCTCTCCCGATCAGTTACGTGCTCGTGAGAAACTCACACACATTCGCTTCTACTTTCACGAACAGATCACAAACGAGAAACCCTCTCTCCTCATAATCGACCCTCCAAAGATCATGGCAGACTCTCCTCTTCCATTCGGGTCCATGGTGGTGATCGAGAACCGATTGACGATTGGACCTGATGTCGAGTCCAAAAGGATAGGAAAAGCTCAGGGCTTTTACCTCTCTGCAACCCAAAGGCCAGGTTTGGATTTGGAGATTGTGATGAGTTTTACCTTGACATTCTTGGAAGGAGAATTCAATGGCAGCACTTTGTGTGTGTCGGGGAGGAACGAGATCATGCTTCCAGTGAGAGAGATGCCGATTATTGGTGGCACAGGTGCTTTCCGCTTCGCACGTGGTTTCGTTCATGCTCGCAGCGTCAAGGTCGATTACCACAAAGGTGATGCTACAGTTGAATACAATGTCTACGTCTACCATTATTCCTCCACCACCTCTTCCTCTCATCATCAACGTGTTAACGAGGGTCTTAACTTCATGACAGACCCCATTCTCAGCAAAATATAAATTTTCAATATCACAACTTTAGTCGCTAAACTTTATTTAAGAAAAGATGTTAAGTGGGGAACAATCCAAAGACTAGTTCCTGGTTTACTCCTTTTAAGACTATGAATCGCTTATATATAATTAATAAATCTGATGTACAGAAAAAGTTGAGTTTTTGTTGTAGTACAAAAGTTGCTTGAGTTAAATAATTTCTCACTTTATAATTTCTGTTTGGGATTGTTGATCGTTCGCTGTGTCCATTTTGTAATAGATTAGAGATAATGAAGAGGAGAAATCCACCATAATGAAGTACTTTTTCTTATTGTCTTTTTATTTATCTATCTTTTTAAGTTTTTATGTAAAAACTAAGGAATCGTGTTAATTTTAGTATTTTAGATTCTTTTACTCTTATGGTTTAATCTTAACCTCACTTTAAATACTTTAATTATACCCTCCGAAAAGAAAAAAAAAAACTTCCATTATAACCTGCCCAGCCCTTTTCCAGAGCCCATTTTTCTCACTTCCACTACCCTTAATTAATGGGCCCAACCCGCGAACAAGCCCAAATCACCTAAACCTTTTCCCACACCTACTTATTTCACTTTCCACCCCTTTGTCCTGAATTAAAAAATAAATAAAAATGTTTATAAAGTTAGGTTGAGATTGTTTTCAAAACGGGTAGCGCCGAAACAACGAAAGGTAATGAAGAGCGCTTTTGGGTTTAATTATTTTAATCAATTTAGTCTTCAATTCAACTTTTTTTTTTCTAATATTTATATATTTTTCGATAATTACGGCGGAAGATGTGATATAAAACTTTGATAGCTCCATTTTATTAGAAGATTTCTAAATACTTACCACACCAGGAACAAAAACAACTTTTTTAATTGAAGATCTTATGAACATATTAAAAAATATCAATATTGGTATGTATTCAATTATAAAGTCTCTTTTAATTTCTGAACTAATACTCTATTAGAACCACGACTTAAGTTTATTAACACACAATACATATAAACTAGGTTGGATTTTTATTTATTTTTTTATTTCACGAGAATCCAATGGGAGTCAGTTAGGGTCGATCTTGATATTTTGTGTCAGTAGGAGAAAAAATAAATAAGATTATAAATAAGATTTTGTTATATTTAATTATTTTAAAATATACATACAGATTATATAAAAAAAAATCATCATGTAATACATATTATGTTTTATTAGATGAAACATATAATATGATTTTGATAAATTACAAGAAAATGTATTCAATTTTTTATTCAATTTCTCTTATGTTATTGTCTATTATTTAATTGTGTCATCTAGAAAATATACATACATATATGTATAAAGTATGCTTCACGATATAATAAGTAGATGACGTATTTGACTTTCTTTGTTTTACCAAAAGCACAATGCAAGTTTAAAATAGACAGCTATATTATCAAACATATGTTCATTGAATTTTATTATATTTGGATAAATTAACAAAGAACCTGTCACATATTTTAAATATTTTAATTTACATATATATTTTAAAACATAAATCTTATGTTTAATTTATTTTTTATATTTTTCTTTCTCAAATCAAATAATTTAAATTTAACATTATCATCGATAGTCGATAAAAATATCATTCCATATAAAAAACATACATGTTCTTATCAAAATTAATTTGTTATTTATATTTCTTATATTTTTTAAAAGGTAGATAATTTAAATCTATCATCGTAGATCTACCGCATATGAAAAAGGGTAGCCAAATGAACTAATTTGGTTCATTTTGGTCCGTAAGAAACAAATTGGGCTGGTCCGTCACTTGTTTTCTAATATTTTTAATTTGTTTCCAAATCTTTTAAAATTTTTATTTTTTAGATTTGTTTATATATACATATAAATTAATATTAAAATATATTTAATGAAATAAAATATATTTTAAAATTTTAAATTTATTAATTAATATTTTTAATTAAATAAATTAAATTAATTATTATATTTACATTATATATTATCTATTATATCTAATAATTAGAATTTAATTCGTAAATATTAATGATTTTAATTACAATATTATTATATATTTATATATTTTTTTTAAAATATAATATAAAAAATATTTTTTTAATTATTTTTTATATTAATTTTTAATTAAAAAAAATGGACTACAAAGTTGGAACAAATTGATTTATATTTTAATCTATCAAATTGATGGATTAAAACAAAACTGATCAAAACAAACTGACATTACTACACTTTTTAATACGGATTAATTTGGACTCGATACGTCTTACCATTTCATTTCATATATGAATACTTTATTTCACAATAAATTGAAAACCCATGTATTTTATATTTATAAAGGTAATACACAAATAAATATAACAGTCAATATAATAATATTATTCTATCATATATTACATTTTAATTTTAAAATATAAAATAAAACAATAATTTTAACTTAGTTATAAAAATAATGATAAAAGTTTATAATACAATATATAAAAAAATTGAAATTTCGGGTTCCTCTTTAGTAAACTGGGCAGGCAAACTTACTAACAATGCCTAGGGCTGCCATGGGAATCAAATTCAAAATTGATTTGCTTACAATCGTAACTTTTTTCTTTTTAAAAAAGAATGACCCACAAGCAGTATATATAATATTTAAACATTCCAACTTTATTTTTTAAAATACCAAAACCTTCTGTATTAAAAAACAACAAAATCTTTATTAATATTTGGAAGTTGTTTGGTTGAGTAAAATATTAATTGTCTTGTGTAGTTTCTCCTTTCACACTCATATGCGCCGGACCAAAACAAAGAAAAAAAAAAGTTAAAACTCGTGAAGCAATCCGATTCATTATAGATTTAAATCGGATCGAAAATCTTTTACAAATTTTAATATAGATTAATTTTTTAATTCAATCCACCTAGAACTTAACTTATATGGTGAGCCAAGTTGGCTCACCAACCCAAATAAAGAATCACACAAATTATTTTTATTATGTTGAACTTTGTATTTGGGTCGGGTTAAGTTGTTTTTTTTAGCCAAAACATTGGTATTTTTGTGATTTTGATTTGTAGTTGGAGTTTAATTAAGTAGGTCAAATCGTTTAATTCACCAACTCGTAGTGAGTCGGACTATATTCAAATTCTTTTGACTCGTTAATAAGTGAGCCGGGTTAGGTTGGTTCACCAAGTGATCAACTCGTGATAAATCGAACCGAACCGAATCGAATTACCCGTTTTGAGAGCTTAATTAAATAAAGGTACTAGCATATTGCAACTTTTCGCAACTATTTTCTCCTTCGATGTAATGATTTCCAAGTTATCCTTATTTGTCGAACTACCACACCCAAATGACCAACCATCTCTTTTTTGTATATACTTTTCATGTTGTTCCCACTGTACTAATTCAACAATAACAATCCTTTCATATGTCTTGAATAAAAAAAAAAACGTGATTGTCGTTGAATTAGATTCAATGTATAAAGTTTAGATAATTTTAAAATATTTATTTGATTCCTAAAATGTGAAACACGAATACTTCTCTGTCTGAGATACTTCTTAATTATGTAATTCAGAAATCAAAAATAATTTTGGATTATACAATTTAAAAATAACTTGTTGTATAGAGTTGTGTAATTTAAAAGTAAAAAATAACTTCCATGTTATATAATTTATAAGTATTTTTTTCCACAAAAACGTTTGAGTTGTTCAATTTGAAAGTCGTTTTTAATTTTTAAATTTCATTTGAAAATAATTTTTTATATGAAAAAAACTTTCAAATTATACACATTTTTAACATAAAAAAGCTTTTGGATTGTAAGATACACAACCCAGAAGTCATTTTTTAGGACCAAAAGGACTTTCACTATAATACAATGTGAAATGTTACCCTTTTTTAAGTGGAGAAAAAATGAAAGGTAGAAAGTATAAACTAAAAGAAGACACCGTCAAAAGAATAACTATAAAAGGTGACAAGGAAGGACTAATGACGTTGAGGTAAAAAGATATGGTATAAACTAAGGACATTTTTGGTTTTACACAACTCATGGAAGTGCAGAAAGAAATCAAGAGGTGCATGAAAAAATATCATTGAACTTGTCCAAGCTATGTAGGCCCAATATATTTAGTTAAGATTGTTGTATAGTCCAAGCTCTTTTACCATTTTGTTTGTAACTTTCCCATACATAAATTTTAACCTAATTTTATTTCATTGAAAATGTATAAAATTTAGTTTTGTATATACAAATTAACTTTTTGAACTGTTCTAAAAAGGTAACTTTTGTAATTATCCTAACAATTAGGTTTTGCTTCTTTCAGGAAGAAAGTAGAAGGTTTGGGAGATGAGTTCATTAATTACTGTAATTTAAATATCGATGACGTAGGAACTATGAATGTTCATTTCTAGTACGTGGAATAAAAGAAACAAGAGGATGTAAAAACCAAGAAATGAGGGTGTGTGAATACAAGACATTTAAAAAAAAAGTAAAAAAAAAAAAAAAGAAAAGTTTATAAGATAATTGCATATAAAAAGCTAGTTCGTGAACTTAGAAAATCAGATGAGTCTAATAGAAAAAATGGATGGTGATTGTCTAATTTGTGCACCTTATATTGGGCTCAAATATAGAATAATCCAAGGGGATTCTTCCCCCACCTCCAAGTATTTCTTTTTGTACCCCGAAACATTTCTAAATCTCCTTATTAACCCTGTCCTTTGATGATTGACAAGGTAAAAAAGAAAAATTCTCTCTCCTTATAACTAGTGTACACACAGATGTTATCGTGTTTGTGTATACGCATTTTATAGAATTGGTGATAATAGTGTAATGTTATTAAGTTAATATATAAAATAAACAGTTTTATAGAAAATAGATAAAAATAACTGTTAATTTTAAAAAATTTAATAAATAATTATATTATAAAGGGTATAATTGATATTATGAAATGTGAACACAAAAAAGAAAATTCTCTTAATATATTGTTATAGATTACCCCACCTAACATTCTCACACTTTCTTTATAATCACAACTCCGCAACTCCTCATTCCCATACCCCTTGCACCTTTAGTTCATTCTAACTCACAAATATCTCTCCTTATTAGAGATGGTAACGACGCGAGACAGATACATGTTTTGCTATTTTATGTCCATGCACATAAAAAAGTAAAATTTATCTTAATTGACGTATATTAAATTTTTATCTCATCTTCATTCTTATCGTGTAAAAGATATATGTTCATATCCGTATTATTATTTTATTGTTTTAACATCAATTAATTAATTTTTATAAAATAATAATAAAGTATGATAAAAAAATATTTTATTATCAAATATTTAATATTAAAATGAGGTTTTTTTTATATTAAATATTTATAAAGAAATTATAATTGTATAAATTTCAAATTTTAAATTAAGTAGCATATAAAATTTCATAGAACCAAAACATGTATTAAATTTTCAAACGTTAAATGAAACCTAGTTGATCAAATTTATAAATATTTAAAAAATATATAAAAATAAATAAATTTTCAAATTAAAATATATTTTAAATGTTTGTTTACTTCAATTTTTAAATTTTAATAATTTTTTTTTAAAACTAATAAAAGTTATAATACATCACTTGATCAAAATCACACAACGAACATACATTAAACCAATAATAATAAAATTTTGAATGGTCATAAAAAAGATTAATGATAATTATGTTAAATTATTATATTATAGTAAATGAAATTTATTTACATAATTATATTAATAAAATTACACGTATGATAATGAGTTAGAAAGTAAAAATAATTATATAAAAATTATCAAAATAGTAATTTACATGATAAAATTAAATAAAAAGTAAAAATATTTTTAAAATATTATCAATTGTGTCTTAGAAACAATTTGAGATATCATGAATCAAAAATTACAAAATATAATAAATATATAATTAAGGATAAGATATAATTAAAATACCTTAGAAATCTAAAATAACTTTTTAAATATAAATTTAGTTTATGATTGAAAGATAACAAAAGTTTTTTTAACAACTAAAATAATTTTTTAAATGAAACAAAAATTAATAATAATATAATAAAAAAGATAAAATATTAACTATGACTATTCATTTATACTACTAATTGGAAGATAAGAAACAAGAGGATGGTAAAAACCAAAAAATAGGGTGTGTGTATACATAACATTTGAAAAAGTAAAAAAAAAAAATGAAAAAAAGTTAAGGTTTACAAGGAATCGCATATAAAAAGCGAGTGGGTGAACTTAAAAAACCAGATGAGTCTAATAGAAAAGCCTGATGTTGATTGTCTAATTTATGCACCTTGTATTGGGCTCAAATACAGAATAATCCATGTTGATGAATTAAAATCAACCCGCTTATTTCTTATACAAATAGAACAGTAGAAACTGAATAATGAAAAACATAGTATAAAGAGGGAGGCTAAAATAAATAAGAAATAGAGAGGAGAAAATATAAATTATTTGAAATAATTAGGCATACTTTAAAACTATTTTCATCAATAATTTAGCTACTAGAGTTCATTTACGTGTTTGAATTATCACTTAAATTTATAAAATTTGTATCATGTTAATTTATTGTGTCCACTACATAAAACAAATTTTGTAAGTTCAAACTTCATTTTCGACTAAGAACTATTCTTCCAGTAAATAAATTGTGTTATCAATCATACAATAATCTTACTTGCTTTTTAATATTTAACAGTAGTTTTAATTAAAGATCTCGGATCGATTGTTAATATGGTCAAATTATAATATATAAATATTATTTCATAAATTATTTTTATAATTTTAAATCAGACATAAATTTATTTATCTTGTACTTAAAAAAAATACAAAAATAAAATAAAATTATATATATAAATTATCAAAATCAAACTAATCTACAAACTAAGAAGACTAAAAGCTAGCTAAATAACACTGTAATAATTCATCATTTTGAATTTCACTTTCTTAAGAATTCGATAATGTATATAAACATTTTTTATGCCTTTCAAATTATTTAAGAATTTATAATATCACTTAATTTTAACTATAACATAACATTAATATATATATATATATATATATATATATATAAATTCACTATTTAATAGTAGTTATATAAATTAATGTATTATTATTCTTATTAGGATAATATTTCAAAATACAATTGTTAAATTAGTTAAAATTTATATTTCTATTAAACTTTATTTCAGATGTTATTTAACTAATTTTCTTACATGATGCAGACACTCTTATATATATATATATATATATATATATATATATATATATATATATATATATATATTATAAAATAATTATTAGATTATGATTAATTTTAGTGATTAAAAATAATTAGTTTCTGTAGTAATCAATTTAAATATTAATTTATAAACAAAAAATTATTAGTAACTAAAATAGTTAAAAATTACTGTCATTTTTTCTGGCAAGGACTCTTTTAGCCAAATGGTGTAATTTATATTCTAATTTACAAAAATGAACAACTTAAAAAAAAAAATACTGCCAAATTTAAGGTGTGACAATGGAAATAGTAGATTGGGTAGATCTATAAAAATTTAAGGTTTGCCTCAGTTGATTACAGTACAAATTGTTAAGAAGAGAGTATGATCCTTCTCATAGTAAGGACTTTTTTAGCAAAATGGTGTAATTTTTATTCTTATTTACAGATGTACCACACCTAGCCAATTTAACCAAATAATAATAATAAACGATCACCATATCTATACGCAAAGTAATTCAGGTAACCGGCCTAGGCTGACCTAAGCCTAACCGGCCTAAACCGATAACCTAAGACGCTAAAGGAATAACCAGCCTAAGACGACATGTGAGCAATGGCGGCATAAGTCGCTAAAGGGGTAATCGGCCTACACCGACCACTCTAAGAGACTTGACGAAATCAAAGCACTCCTAAAATCCAATAAGCCAACAATAATCAAGACTAAAGGCCTGGGCTAAGTAAGGTCCAAGCCCACCTATGGCCCAAACCAGGGCCCAGCCCATGGAATGGTCAAACATAATTAATAATCTATAAATATACATGGATCCCACGAATTAAAGGTACGCATTCATTACTTCATTAATCACCTCACCTGATTTGACTTTCTAAGAGTCTTCGCTGACTTAAGCTTTGGAGTCCCTTCTACAGGTAACCCCTCCCGAGTCCAAGCCGACATATGCCAACTAGGAAGAGGCCAACTGAGGAGATAGCAGACTATGTGGGTAAGGTGACACTTGTGCCTAATTTATCTTATTTGTTTTCTGCAAGAATAACATAAATGGTCAATTTTTAAAAAAAACTACTGATAATTTTGAGGTCTGACAATAGGAACAGTGAACTGGGCATATCTATCACATGTTTGTCCAGTTGAGTACAGTACAAATTGTTAAGAAGAGCATAGTATCCTTCTTATGGTAAAAGTTGTTTTAGTCAAATGATGTAATTGATATTCTTAATTACGAAGATGAACAATTTTCAATTTTAATTTTAGTCATGCTGGTACATACAACTTTCCCATATGGATAATTTTTTAAAAAGTTATCCATTTTTGTAATTAAAAATAAGAAGGTTAAATCACTCTAAATGTCCCCATTTTTGTAGCGAAATCTCAAGTAGGTTTCCCAATTTTTTTTGACTCAATTGAGTCCATATTTTAGAAAATTCATTGCAATCAGGTCCTTTCTGTTAGTCGTACATTAACGGTGTTAATTATGTGCCACGTGTCAACACGTAGTTTTTTTGATTTTTTTTAATCTTAGTTTTTTTTTATTTTTTTATTTTAAAAAAATAAAAATTGTCACGTGTCAATTTGACATTGTGCCACGTGGCATAGACAGTGTGATGTGGCAGTGGCAGTGCCACGTGACACTATTGAATGTAAAAAGTCTCAACAATGTAGTTTTTGTATTTGTTATTTTATCTCAATTTGATCCCAATTTTTTTAAAACTGATTCAATTTCATCCATATATCAAATTTATTTTTTATATAAATTTTACAATAGTATTTTTATTATAGTTTATATTTTTAACAAAATTATGTTTATTTAAATGCATATTTTGCACTGATATTTATTTAAATTGTTTTGAATATTTATATATTTATAATTTATAGATAAATGTTAAAGTTGCTTTAAAAATAAAAGTTTTATAAATTTAAATATATAATTTTAAAATAATTTTATAACAATTTAAAATAAATATATTTATTTAAAATTTTACAATTTAATTTATAAATTTGTTATTTTTTAACCAATTCTAACCTTTGTCTATAAATTATTGATATATAAATATTTGAAACAATATTTAAATAAAGTTCAATGCAAAATATACATTTAAATAAACTTAATTGTTAAAAATATCAATTATAATAAAAATAACATTGTAAATTTTATATAAAAATTAAATTTGATATAGGGATGAAATTGATTCAGTTTTTAAAAAATTAGGACCAAATTGAGACAAAATAACAAATATAGGGACATATTCAATAGTGACACGAGACACTGTCACTGCCACATCACATTGTCTCTGCCACATGGCACAAGGTCAGATTGACATGTGACAATTTTAATTTTTTTTAATTATAAAAAAATTAAAATTAAAAAAATTAAAAAAGTTACGTGCTGACACGTGACACATAGTTAATACTGTTACTATACTACTAACTGAAAGAACCTGATTGCAACAAATTTTTTAAAATAGAGACTCAATTGAATCAAATAAAAATGGGGAACTTACTTGAAACTTGCTACAAAAATGGAGACATCTAGAATGATTTCACCAAATAAGAATTACATCACTTGAAAAAAAAAATTACTATGTAAGACGTAATATAAAAATGTGATTAATTAATTTTATAATTAATTTTGAACTCATCATGACTTAATGCTTTGTTTTTATTACAATTTCATTATGGTATGAGAATGATGGGATCATGATTAAATACCATGTTTCTATTAGCCTTTATGTTAAGATATTAAAGTATTTGAACATTAAATAAATTCATTTTTATAAATATATTAGAAATTTTAATAAATATTTTGAGAATGTCAAAAAATAAACATATAAACTTTGTTTAGTATGTCATATATATATATATATATATATATATATATATATATTTTGTAAAAAAGTATTTTAAATTATATATTAATCTATAATATTTTAAAAAAATTGGTGGGTTCTGCTTCATTATAATCTTCCATTATATATTAGCTTATTTAATAAATTTATGAATGTTTCATGTTATTTATAAAAAAAATTGAGAATTTCAAATATAAGATGACGAGAAAATTTTATTATTGTCAACAAATAAAGGGACTTACTTTTTTTTTATTTACTATTTTCGTCAAATAAATGGACTTCAACAAGACTTTTCTAAATACAACGATATTCTTTCTTATATAAAATCAAATTAATGAAGAAAGTTGGATACAATTTTGTATAAATACTCTTCGACTCCTTTTAATAGGTAACTTGTTTATATATAAATTAATGATAAAATTAATATGTATTATCAGCCATACAAATCAATCCTCTCATCATTATTTATAATATTTCAAGATATGCGTGTTTGACCTGAAAATCTTCACGAGTGTTATTTAAAAAAGATTTAAAGATACAATTTTCTGAAAAGTTTCCCCATCATCCACATTGGTACTAGAAAAGATTTGAAGGTGCAAATTTTCAAACTATATCAAATTATGTAAGTCACGAGATGAAGCTTATAAATGTGATTGAAAAGTGAGTTGTGAATCTTTGACGTGCTTATATTCTATTGTTTCTTTGACGTGCTTAAACTATAATCCATTATCACCATATCATAGTCAATTATTCTCAATTAACATAATCAATTGAAAGGATCAAATGTTGAAACGTAAAAAAAAGAAAATAATGGCGTGCGTAGTGAAATTAAGACAATTAACTAGTTTTTCATAAAACCATCTTCTATCTATATTATATTTGGTTTTGTTAGTCATATTTATAATTATTCATTTTTTTCTTGTAATTTTTGTATCAAGGTTAATGCTACATCCTTGATTTTTGTTTTATTTTATTAATTATTACTTTAGAGTTAATTTTGATAGATCTGAAATAGTCCTCGATAGTTGTCATAGAATTTAAATTTTATATAATTTTTTCAGTCGATGTTTGTTTACTCATGGACTTTTTAGAGTTAATTTTGGTACAGCGACTTCGGTAGTCAAATTAATAGCAACTTAGGTATAGATTAAAATATTGAATTTCTTTGTATATAGTTCTAAAGACAAATAATATTATAACATCATATTCAGACTTTTCATACTGTCATTCTCATTTTTGACCTATATCCTAAACAAAATATCATACGAATAGAATTGATTTTATTTTCAAACCTTGAAGGAATAATTAATTGTTATTTGAATTCTGCAATTAAAAAAATAGTAAATCTTTTAAAATAACGGAATTAATTTATAAGTAAGTTATAAATTTAAGTATTTTTAATTAATTTGTTAAAAAAATTATTTTATTGAGCAGTGAAAAGTTTTAAAGTATTTTATTGTTTAATTTTTAATTAACGAGATGACATTATTATTACTTTTATTTATTTTTTTCATTTTTTATTGACTTGTATTTTTTTTGTTTATTTTTTAATTTCTGATTCAACTCTTCTTAAAAGTATGCGATTATAGATTAAATTAATGAAATTGATAAATAAAATGAAAACAAAAAGAAAAAAATAATAATCACTTTATTTCATTAACCTCTAAAATCATATACAGAATACTTAAATAAAAATGAAAACGTAAATATTTAATATACAAAGAATTTAAATTTTTTTAATTCAAAATATTTAAATTTATTTATTACTCAAAAATAATTATTTACAAGTAAGTTGTTTTGAAAGTATAGACTTGTTTATCTGATGTGTTTACATGTCAAACAAAACAAGCAAAAAGGTAGTAAGTCAATAAAGTATGGAGTATTAAAAAAAAAAAAAAAAACAGTAATTTTGAACACCGATAAAAATAAGAGATTTAATTTTGAATTCAACAGCATCTAGCTTTTTGTCACTAAAAATTCAAAGATTTGATATCTCCACTTTCTTATAAATTTTCTCTTATCATGTGGTGGATAAGCATGAGAACACTAATTACGCACCAACTTCAAAGTCATGCACCTATTCGTCACCCACATTCAAGTGTCCCTTACCGTTTGGACCCTTAGCGGTGATCGATGACCCATTCATAATTGGGCCTTGATTCCAAACTCGGGTCATTTTTTTTTTCACCCATAAAATTATTAATTATTTATATTTTACCTTTAAATAAAATATATTAAAAACCCTAAACTTTTTTCCTCCTTCTTCATGTGCTACTCCTCTCTCTTCACCTTCACGCTTATGTCATCTCCATTGTCTTCCTCATCGATCACCAACTTCATCTTCATCTTCATCATCTTCACACAATAATGAACCATACATTTATCTTCATCTTCACCTCCATTCCAAGCACACAATCCCAAGTGATTTTTGATTTCGGTGTAGATGTGAACCGATAATTGTCATTATCATGTCTTTATTGTTATTTTTTATCGTTATTTTATTATTATTTTTTTAAATATTTCATATTTTATTTAAAAAAAATAAGTATTTGATTTACCTATTTAATATTTTGCATATAAGTGAAAATATTAAAGAAATAAAAAAAATATCAACATAATTTGATTATCAAAGTTATGAGAAAGATGAGATATTGATAAAGTTGGTTACTCCAATACCAATCAATTACAAAGTTGTAGGCACAGTCCAATTTGAAACATCTATAAATAAGGGACTATGTTTGGAAATTAGCACATGCATTGGATCTCTTTCGAATTAGAGAATATGTTTCGGATTAGAACTATTAATTGAGAATTTCATAGTGTATTTCGGATTATCTAATACGAAATACATTTTTAAATCCGAGAATGCATTATAGATTTCAAAACTCAAGTGAGAGTTTTAGATTGGCCAATTCAAAATACATTCTCAGATCTGGGAGTGCATTTGGATTTTCCAGTCCAAAATGTGTTACCATCTTCAAAATGCATTCTATATTACCTAATCCCCCAATCTTCGGTGTGATTTTTGGATTGGTCAATCTAGGATGCATTCCCACATTTCATATTGGTTAATTCAAAGCACACCAGTATATTCTAGAACAAACCAAAATATTCCAAAACATTCCTCAATTTATCATTGAGACCTTCATAGTCCATGTAGAAATCTTCTTTTGTTTCTTATGGTAAAGTTTGATAGAGAAAGGGACTAGGAATGGGGTAGAATGGTGAAGGATAAGAAACAATGCATTGTAGAAAATGATAAAGTGGGAGAAGGTGAAAGTTATTGATACTATTGAAGAAAGAAGAAAAAAGAGAAAGTAGATTTAAGATTTTTAATATATTTTAATCAATGGTGAAATGGGAATATTAGAATTTATTGGTGGTAGGAAGAAAAAAGGAAGGTGCATGTTACAAAATTGACAAATGTATCAAATCGTACAAATAATAAAATGTGGATAAGTGCAGATATCTTTTTCCATAGAGATTTGTGTCGTTCGGGAAAATTAGGCTTTTTCACTAATTAAGGCTAAGAACTTTAAAAGAATGAAAATTATTGATGTATATGAAATAAATCTTTAAAACCTAGAAAGCAATAAAATTTATAAAGTTACTATATGATAAAGACTTCACTGGGATAGATCTCATAAATCAAATCAATATGAAAAACACTAAACAATATACTTCAATTCTTAATCTAACCTTTACACCACATCTAACAAGTCATAATGTCTTAGAGACAAGTCTAAACTTATTAATAAGAATCCTAATGTTTTAAACTTTTTCTTATTAAAAGTTTGCATTAAGCATTAAATTTGGATTTAGGAATGACCAACAATGAACTCTATGTTTAGATGCTCAATCAATTAGTTGTTCTATTCTAGTATAGGTTCCGATATTGTGTCCAATAATCAAATACCCACAGATATGCAATCAATCAATTCATTCAAATAAAATCGAGAATAGAATACAAGAGTAATGGACAATAAATATATTTTGAAACACTTTCATCTTTAACACTTCCAATCTAGCATCATCAAACATACAACATGACACTTCTTCATGCTCACTAACTTAACCACACCCCCATATTTGTTTTTTTCCTCTCCTACCCACTAATTGAGACTCCGGGAGAGAACCCATGTCTTCATTATTAAGGAAATTGAAGGGATTCAAGTAAATTCAACAAGGAAGCACCCTTCAAATTAGTTCCTTTCCATATCACATGTTCCCTCTGCATCAACAAAAGAAAAGAAAAATTCACAGCTTTCTAATAATCACAAAGACAAACTAAGAGCCACCATATCCAAATTCCAACACACTCACGCCTCTCAGACTAATACACAATATAAAACTAATCCTAGTTCCAACACCTAATCGGAATATCGAAACAAAGAGAAAATATAGAAGGGAGATGGCATTGACAACTTCTTCAATTGCATGCTTTGAAGGCCCTGGCACGATGGTGATGGCGACTCGTCATTAAAGATGCGATAAGAGGTCTTGAAGGAGATGGAGAATGGAGAAGTTATGGGTGAAAAGGATGGAAGAGTGGTTTGGGGAATAATAAGAGATGGAAGGGTATAGGCTAGAGGTTTGGAGAAATTTTGGAAAGGGAAAAAAATGAGAGAGAATGGAGTATTGTCTACGTGTGGGGAGGAGTTCTAATAAATTCTACATCAGAAAATAATAATGTGTCATATCCGCATCATGTCAAATAAGCATGTCTAACCATGTAAACGTTAAGGATTTTAACAACATTAACAAATAAGGATTTGATTGAAGCGTTTTAATAAATTTTGAAATGCAATTGAAACAAAAAGCTAAGTGATGCTAATTTGAAACTTCTCGACCAAATTTGGAATCAAGCGAGTAATTAAGAAAAAAAAAAGTATCTTCGATTGTAGATTAACTTTTTTGTTACAAATATGATTTTTTTTTAAGTATTCCATAAGATGAATCCATCTAGAATGTTGAGTAAATATTATTACATTGTTTTGATCTCCACACATAAATATTTCTTCACAAAATATCCTAACAATACAATAACTAAAAGTAAAAAGAAAGACTTTTTTCAATAATTTCACTTATAATTTAGTACTCCTACAATAATATATTTAAGAGAGAAAAATAGTTTTTCCAACTACTACCAACAAAAACACGCCAATAAATTTAAAGCTCACATCAAAATTTAGAAAACAAAGGAGTGGACAATAACCTCCCAACTTCAAAAACACCTAACTGATTCTAAAGAAATTATTTTTAGTTTATTCCAGTTCTTATTTAGACACAGCAAAACAAAGTTTCAAGTAAAAATATAGCCTCCAAAATTAAAAATATGAACTTTTATAGTAAATTATCAAAGTCAAACCCATTTCCAACCAATCATGCAAAATATTCAATTTAATAATTTTACTAATAAGTCTTCTTACATGTAGTATGATTATTGATTCTCTTTAAGATTCCAATATAAGTCTCTCATTAGCAGGTATGGTTCATAATCCACCAACTCTAAAAATAATATTATGTTTTTAAAACGGACTTTCATATTTTGACAAATTTTTTTTTAATAAAATTTACTTTTCAACATATATTAAACATTTTATTTCTCTCTCTAAATTTCATCAATTTTTTTTTTTCATTCAGTCACGTGTCATCATGTGCACATTATTAAAAGTTTTTCGACGTAACTTTTGTTAAAAAATAATTTTGATTTTAAAACATACAATAACATTATATTTTAGAGAAAATGATTATTAGTGATGTGATTTACAAACTTTCAATTAATTGAAGAAGCTTATCTACGACTTATGTTGCTTTGTCACCTCCGGTTGACCATGGGTTAGTCCTAGCCCCGCCATCGATGCAATGCACATGTGCCCGCGTGCCTGCTCAAACATCGGAAGAATCACATTAATTCATCGCTCAATACACAACGAAGATAAAATAGTAAGCATTATTTACATAGATAAACAAGAAAATAAATACACTTAAATGGTTGTATGATTATCAATTGATCTATAGTTTTTGATTTTTTTTAAAAAACACGACAAAGTATTCTAAATGAATTAAATGAAATATTTTTATGAAAAATTACAAAAATAATAAATAAATACTTTATAGTCGTCGTTCAACTTCCTCTAATTTTCCCCTGTAATTTCCATGTCTTAGAAGGAAACTATTCGACAAGCTATGAACAAGTTAAAAAAAGTTAGGGATCAGATTTCTTTATTCAAATTATTCTATCAAAATTATATGTTTTTAATATATAAAAGTTAACATAAATAACTTATTTTTACTTAAAACTTTATAAAGGGAAAAAAATTTAAAGATAGAAAAATAAATAGTATAAATAGACATTTTAATTTTGTTTAAAGAGAAACTTAAAAGAGAATAAAAAAAATTAAATTTTCGACTTATTGACGTTTTTAAATAACAATTCGATGGTGATATCACTAATACAAAAATAGACATTCACTTCACATAATTTACGACTGACAACGAGAAACTCTTATTCAATGATTATTTATGTTGGACACTGTAGTGTCCTATGAAAATGATTTAATTTACGTTGAATAATAAGATGCCAAACATAAATTTATATATAAAAACATTTTTCTCTATGCGTAAAACTAATCAATCATTCAACAATTACAAGATATTTTTGAGTCTCTGTTTCGTAGTCGAGGAACAATAAAAATTATATGTAATAATAGTAAATATGATAATCATTTTTTTTCACTTTAAAAAAAAAGTATCTTACAAAAATAACCCTAATGTTCTGGGTGAGAATATTATAAGGAGTTTAATTCCATTTATTGCCGACGTGACTCTCATATTGTATAATATCTCAAAGGCAACAGTAAACATCATTAGGGTTTAGAATGGAATATTTGTTTGGAAACGACGTATTCAGAATATACCACACCAACGTCAATGTCAATATATATGAATTTGTGGACAAGAAAAAAAGTTAAAATAACAACAGGAGGGCAGGCACGACACTTAGAAATTTAACCACAAGACAATATCCAACAATTTTTTATCTATATTTTACATTCTTTATTTTATCCTTTAATTTCTCAGTTTCTTTGTAAATATATAAAAATAAACTTTTTTTTAATAATCAAGCAGGTTATAAAGTGTTACAAGTGGAGTAAATTCATACAAATTTGAAACAAGTGAAAAAAGAACAGAGAAACTAAAATCCTTTGGAGAGGGATAGTTTTGAACTTCCTTTTCATTTCATTCCATTACAATGCATCATACCTATTAAGAAGAGGAGGGAGAAATAATAATAATAAATAATAATGGGAAGACAGTGACCTTAGCAGAGAGAGGGAGGAAAATGGTGGGGTGAATTACAAAGCATAAAGCAAAATAAAACAAAAGTGTGAATGATGATAACTATTATGATAATATGAGTGTCAATAATGATTGACGAAGACGTCGTATTCGACGATGGCATCGCCTTTGGAGAAATCGACGGAGTGGAACCTGGCCTGAGCGTAGCCACGGGCGAAGCGAAAAGCGCCGGTGCCGCCAACGATGGCCATTTCCCTAACAGGTTCGCTCATTATCATGTTTCTGGCCAACACGCTGATGGTGCTGCCGTTGAAGTCTCCGTCGGTGAAGGCCATGGTCA
>Ga0214545_1003674_pt1 | contig 29099 bp, 7 predicted proteins | sample CNSS4metaG_FD_160064 | JGI IMG/M metagenome (GOLD analysis project Ga0214545, IMG submission 160064) | Root nodule microbial communities from cowpea collected in UCLA plant growth center, Los Angeles, California, USA - CNSS4 | ecosystem: Host-associated > Plants > Roots > Nodule | place: USA... | reverse complement strand
AGTTATTTTTTATAATTTAAAAAAATAAAAATGTTTTTTTAAATTTTTTATTTTATTTTTTTTTTTTTTTTTTAAAAAGAATTTTATTTTTTTTTTTTTTTTTTTTTTTTTTCTCACTTTTATATATGTTTCTCACTCTATGCATCTTACACTATACATTTCTTTTTCTTTTTTTTTTCAATGAACACCTTCCATTAACTTACTTTCTGCTAATTCCGGTGAAAACCATTAAAATATTGTCACAAACAAATTGTTATACTCTCCATAAATCTTAAAATATATTATGCTAATGTTATTGAAATTTTTTGTCATAATTATGTTAAAAATAAACTTAAGATACTATTTGATTAGTTCAGTTGATGAACTCATTGTGATTCATCTACTATGAAAGATTTAGAAAGTATATATGAGATATTAATGGACGAATTTTACATTAACCGTGAAAGCTTTGCTCCTATAAATATATGTTTTCAATTTGGTGCGGATTTAATTTTCAAAAATTAAAACAATTTTTCAATTTCTTTATTTTAGTTAAAATTTCTTCTAAAACTCACTTTGATGAATTTGGTACAAAAATTAAATTCAATATATTGATCACTAATTATTTACATTTGCTTGATGATTTTTATTTTATCAATAATAAAAAATTAATTGAACAAAATGTGTATTTGGGATGTCCAAATCCTTTTTCAAACAAAAAAAAAACTAAAAATACAAACATAGAGATTATTTAACTCATGCAAGGCAAAACTGAAAAAAAAATGTTGTCTCTATCTCTTACAAACAAAAAATCCATTCAGTTATAATATCTCTGCACCTATTACTTCACTTCAATTGTATTGAAATATGTCTTACAAAAGATGACATTTAGCTTGACTTCCACAGATATCATAAGAGTTGTCACTTGTTGTTTAGACCATTTGATGTGACTTACTAGATTCTTTTTTTCCCCTGTTTTTATCTGTATTTGTACCTGCATATATTAAACACAAACAAAAAAACATTCCCTCTGAATCAACATATGACTTTTATCCATTCAATTTTAGTATCTCTGCATTTATTACCCAACTCCAGTTGTACTAAACCATGCCTTACAAAAGATGACATTTAGCTTGACTTCCACAGATATTAAAAGAGTTGTCACTTGCTCTTTAAACCATTTGATGTGACTTACAAGGTTATTTTTCTTCATGTCTTTGTCTGTATTTGTACCTACATATATTAAACACAAATAAGAAAACATTCACTCTGAATCAATATATGATTTTTATGCACTGAGTTGGACTCAAACACCAATCAGAATATGATAGTTTTACTTTAAAAGTTTTGTTTGTTTACCAGGTTCAGACATTTAATTAAACTGAACAGAAAATCTCTTTTGTATCAACCTTCTTTGACCTAAAAATAATGTTTCTTTATTTTCACATCTTACAAATCATGATTATCAAAACATTTCTCTAAATCATTTTTTTTTTAATTGTTGTAATTCAAACTATTGAGAGTGTTGTATGGGTACCACGTGTTGTAAAGTGCTAATTTCAACCTATTTACTACACATATCTCACATTTTACCGTACATTTTCTCAGTGATAAAATTTATTGTACTAAGAATAGGACAAGAGTGACTAGAGTTAGCAATAAAATAACACTATTATGATGGTAATGTAAAATACAAATTATAACGAGGTCCGTGTTAAACGATAATAAATCATAATTAAGATTAATTAGGGATGCTGAAGACAAAAAATAAAGGACACCAGTTTTGATAATTCGAGGTGTTTGTAATATAGTTTTATTTGTGTTTTCTTAAAAAAAAGAAAGATAGTTCGAATAAAATATAAATTAAACATGTATATGCAGTTTGATTTTATTCAACTTGAGTATAATGCCACACAGAAGAAAATATATGACATTAAATTTAAACAAAAAATTTGTAATTTGTTTAGCTTTCATTAGGCAGTTTTAAAATTCTTTTAATTTGCAAAAGTAAGGTATAATTTAATAATATAATTATTATAATGATGTATTATTGTTACATAACTAATATTTCTTTTTTCATTATGTTGGAAACATTTTATTTAAGAAATAAACCACAATTTTATCATTTAAACATCTATCAGTTTAGACATTTAAACTTAATAATTAATTAAATATTAGTGTCTTAATTAATAATTATGTGTATTAGTTTGAGAATATAAATTAGTTTTTTCTTTGTGATAATGTGAGAAAGAAAAATTATTTAAGGTTATATTATGAGGTTTTAATTTGTTTTCTTTTTTAGTATCAATGTGTCATAAATTTGAAGATATTTTTTGCAATTTTTATTTGGAATGGTTTTATAAGATTTACACTTTCATTTTTTATTTGATTTTTTAGTTTTTTTACTTGATTGTTGATATTTTGAAATCAGAAAAAAAAAATGATCTAAGGTGGTAAATATTTTATGATACTCTAGTAATGAATTTTTAAAATTCATACCATAAACATATGATTTTATATATATGATCCTTGCAATATCCTATCCTAATAAAGGTGATAAATGAATATAGATAACCAATTACAATGTAATTTAGTTAATCTATCTGTATTTATATTACATTAAACCAAAGTACGTGAAAATTGCATTGTGCAAAAATTGCACGTGTATATATAATTCATCACATTTCACAAGGTTTAAGTATTAATACTCATGTATGTGCAATAAAGGTTATCTTTTCACCATCAAATTTCACTACTAATGAATTATACTCATGTATGTATATCCACCTAATAAAATAAACTCATTAACTAAACTTTGTGCTCATTTTTTCCTACTGTTGGATGGTCATTACAAAAATAAAACTTCCATTTCACGTAGTTTAACATCATTTACATACTATTTCACAATATTGATGGGAGTGTAAAAAAATAACTTTAAATATATTTTTAAAGAAAAAATGAAAATAAAAAATAATGAGGTATAATGTAAAATAAATGTTGAAAAAATTTCTGATATTAAAATATAACTAAAACAAAAATATCACATATATAATAGTTTGACAAAACCGATCAATTCGACCCGTTTTGACATGCTCAATCAATCTGTTTTAATCTATTCCATTTTACTATGTAAAAAATGAAGTGATCTGTCATTAGATAATACAAAAAAATTATTTAAATTATAATACAATATTCTTTTTATTTATTAATCAATTAAAAGAACATTAAAATTTAAATAGAAAAAAAAAAACATAACAAGTTAAAAGACATATATTACTAACAAGATAAATTATATTAGTAACATAAATGAAGTGATAGTAATTTACAATGTTTCTTATAAGTGTAATGTATAAAATATATATTCAAAAATAATAGTATCAATATTGAAAATTTATAATTAAGGAATTATATAAGACTGAAGCGAGTTTATATATATTCTAATTTTTGTATAATAGTGTATTTTTATAACTGTAAAGGTAATGTTTTTTTTTTTTATGTATGGGAAGTAAGTTATTTTTTATATATTATAAAAACTTAAATGGACAAGAGATTGTATTACGTATAAAGAAGTATTTAATTGGGAAAAATACTTACAAGAATTTTAAAAAGAAAATCATGAATTAAAATTAGCATATACATATAACTTTTTTATTAATTTAAAAAAATATTGTTTTAATTTGTATATAAGTTAGTTTTTTTATTTTAAAATTTTGTTGATTTTTTTGTTAAATATGTTTTTTATTCATTAACTTTAGGTGAAAATTAAAATTAGGTTCTCTTCGAAAATATTGCTCAATATAGACTTCCAAATACTGAAATGCGTGGATAACCAAATTTTATTAAGTTTATTTTGTGTTTTAAATGTGTTTCACGGTAATATTTGAGTTGTTTATACCATTTGATATATTTTCGCTTCAATATTAGTTAATAAATGCATTTGAAATCTCAAATAAACTTAATAAGATCTTATTAAAAAGACACACATCTCTAAAGTTATGAACTAAATTTTACCTAAATTTTAAAAAAATAAGATTAATTTCAATTTTCATTTAAAATTAAGGACAAAAACATATGTAACATTTATTTTTGAAACAAATTATAAATATGTTTTTCTTTACATTATTATATTATACAAAATCAGGTTAAATTGTCACGCTTTTATATGATTTTTTACACGGTTGGTTCTTGTTAAAAAAAATAAAAATTAAATCATTGGAATGTCTTTGTTTTTTTTCCAAAATCTCAATTAAGTTATCATATTTTAAGTCATTTTAAATGGATCCTTATTTTTTAAAATGTGTTCCAAATTGGTATTTTTGTTAGTGTAACACTCACGACGTTAATTTTATATCACATGTTAACTCTTGATTATTTTAAATTTTTTAATTAAAAAAATGTCAGGTCTTAGCTATTATTTTTTTTAAATTCTATCACTTATCAACATAACAAATAAAGAGACCAAATCAAAATTTTTCGTAATAATAATGACACGTGAGTCGAAACAGAATCTTAATTTGACAATGACATTTTTTTAAATTAAAATAAAAAAAAAAAGAAAAATAGAAAAACAAGAAACTGACACATGATAAAATCCTAATTTGATACGTGAAAGTTATTTAAAAGAAATAAAATAATAATAAATAATAAACAAAAATCAGGATATGTAATATGAAACTAATGTCTTAATATTGCATTAAAAAGAATTCAAATTAAAACATATTTAGAAAAATGAAAATCAAGAGGAATTAAAATTTGAAGGCCCAATTAAAATTTTGGAAAAACAAATCGAATTAATAATAAATTTAAATCTTCTTCTCAAGTGGGATCATAAGATCATATGCTTTGTGTTTTGAAAGTTTAAGGACAGAGATGATAATGATCCAACTGCGATCGTGACCTACCATTTTTGGCAACCTGAGAGTTAGCATAAAAACGAGTACTGACATGTAGGATCATAAAAGTTTTATTACAAATTAAAATAAATTTAACCAAAAAAATGTGTCTCTCACAAAAAAGATATATTTAATGTTAAAAAAACTGAAACAAAAAATCATGAGAAGCATGTCCCCCTATTTCATGGAAAATGAGGGAAGTAGTGAATAAAATAAAGATATGAAATTGAAAGGATGTAATGATCGAATTTTGAATAAATGTTGTAATGAAATGAGAGGAAAGGGAAGTTTGATGGAAGGAAGGTGCGTTTGGTTGGGAGAAATGCCGACCGAAATAGGTTATAATTGCTTCAGTGCTATTCTTTGCAAATTGAAATTGCAACTTTATTCATTCATTCACATTATTATTTCATCCACATAATTGCATTTTGCATATTCTATCTCATGGTAATTTATTTCCAGATCACATTGTCTTTTGTAATTAGTTATTAATTATGACTGCAAAAAAATATTTCTCTTCCCCATTTTTTGTAAATCTAAATTATTAATTTACATATGTTGATAATGTAAAATATTTTATGTAGATATTTAGTAAAAACTACCACAGTACCACTTCATAAGAAAAGGTTTTTACTTTTTCTTGGGAAATTAAAATAATCACATTTTTTATTATTAAATATTTTAGATTAATAATATTCATAAATTAAATTGTTTACTAAATTCACATCGACGAAAAAAATTCTTTTCATCTTAACTGGCCAGGTCATGCAGTTTAATTATCGTTCAATGAAACGTCATATAAAATTCTCAATTGATTAGTTTTTTTTTTTATTTGTTTAAATATGGTTTTGGTCCAATAATGACATTATTGTTATTTTCTTCTAATTATTATTAGTCTTTTAAATTCATGACATTCTAAATATAGAAAAGGTTAGAAATATTAATGACATAACAATGTTTAATTTAATATTTGTCACATAAATTTAATTAAATTTAAGAGACACATAGAGAGACTCGATACCACCAGTCATAAATAAACACGTATAAAAAATTAATATACTCTTTTTAAATTAATACCTTAAGGGAATTAAGTATTTATTAAAATTTTAAACCATTCATTAAATTAATGATTTTACTAATAAGAACCTTTCTTGACAAAATGTTACATTTTAATATTAATAAATGAATAATATTTAAACAAACATTCAGATAGAGAAGTGAAAACAATCCTTAGGAAACATAGTGAGAGATAAATAATTCATAGAGAATTATTTTTTATGTTTTTGCACTTTTCATTGGAAGCAAATCTTTTAGAGTCAACTACTTATTTTAAAATCATATTTGAACGTCAATAAAAATTTACCAAACAGTTATAAAATATAATTTAACAAACAACAATTCCATTTTCTTGTTAAGTGCTCGAAAATCTTTCACAATATTTTACACGCTAATTTTTACTATTTTCTCGCAAAATATTTTACTCTTGTGTTCAAAACTTCACCATATACTTCCACATTATATATACTCATAAAAAATTGACAATTTTCCTTCACCGAACTTTTGTAACTCTCTTAACATGTCAACAATATTCTTGTAAATCTCTTGCCTTTTCCCTAAATGTTTTCTTTTGATGTTTCTTCACATTTCCTGAATACCCTTCATTAATAATTCATTAGTATAGTTCATTTACCACAACAAAATTTTTAAATAATAACTAATTTGAGTGATTAAAAATTGTTAGTTTTATTAGTAAAAATAAAAAATTTTAATTGGTCGTCAAATTAATTTTTAATTAATTAGAAACTAATTTTTTTATAATTAAATTTAATGATCAATTTATAAACTAACTCCTTTTATAGTCAAAATCATGATAGCTAAATATTAGAAATCAATACTTATTTTTTATCGGTAAATATATAGATAATAGGACACTTTGGGGTGTCTTAACCCATATACAAAAATTTACATAATTATCCTATACATAATATTTTTTTGACATCGCAAATAGCTTTATATTATAACGTCAAAATCTACTCATGTCATTCTTGTGCTAACAAAGCATTTTGATTAGAAACAACACCTTTTTTTCTATTTCAAAGGTGATCTTCCTTTGTGATCAATGTGCTCTCATGCTTTCCACCTTATCATGTGTGACTTTATCTAAGGATGGAAAAAATACTCGTGTTCACGGGTATCCGTAGATAAAATATGTTGCGTACAGTTGGTACCCACAAGTATTTGTTACTTGCGAATAGCAAGTATTTTAATACCCGTTTATAAACGGGTTAGGTGCAGGTATCTTACTATCTGTACTCGTGGGTACCCTTTACCCGCAAAAAATTAAAATTAAAATTAAAATTATGTTTTATTAAGTTAGATTAAATTAAAATTAAATTTTAATTTATTTTTTATTAGATTAAATTTAACTTAAATTTATATTTAATTTAATTTTACATTTTTTTGTAATTTTATTTAATTTTAATTTTAAAATTTATAAAATATATATTTTTAAATATTTGCGAGTATCCACCCGTACTCGCGGATTTTTAAATACCCACAAATATTTTTTAAATAGGCAGGTAACCTACACATGTAGCAAGGTAGGTAGCGAGTGCATTTTTTTTGTGTGGATCGGATTGTGGGTAGGCACTATCCGTGTTGAAAATATTTTATTATAATTTAAAAAATAAATAATAAAAATAAAAATTCTACCGTTACTAAAGTTTTCATATTCTTATGGGTTAATGTGATTTATGGTTAACGACTATATTTTTTATTATAATTTACTTTGTGTCTACCTTTTCTATTTATAAATAACACCTAGGTGCATGGAGAAAGACACAACAAAACAACCACAAACACTAGAGTTTTCTTCGAAGTGTTTTTCTTCCCTTCTCAACATTATCTTTAAGACATTGATGTTCATAAGGTTTGGGGATCCTTCGCTGCACTCGATTGATTTGACGGGTTATTGTATCTTGAGAGAGAAATGCATATGATTTGAAAAACATAATATTTGTATTACTATGTGTAGTGGGGACATTTTTTCTCTTAAGGATAACATCATGCGTGTCTCAACCCAGGTTTCTTCTATTCTTTCCTCATTTATTTATTTTTTATTGTTATTATAATTGTTGGATCTCTGATTAATATTTGTTGATTTTTATATATATATATATATATATATATATATATATATATATATATATATATATATGCATCATTTTAAGGATTTTAGAAACCAATTTAAAGACCTATTATAATTTTTTATTTATATTAATTACTATTTTAGTATCTTATAATTTTTTATTTTATATATTAATATATAAATTGATCACTATAATTATTAATATTTTTTTGTTATTAAAATTTATAGTTAATAGATAATTTTCTTGTAATTATTATTCCTCGTAATACCATTACAAATGTATCACGTTATACCAAAAAGGTCTAATGCCATTTTGTTGTTATTTCATCATAACATTGTCCAGCTTTGCTTCTTTAAAATGTGCTCAATGTGTTGAAGATTGTTCAATAATCAAATCTATTTAACAAATAAATTTACTATCACACTGTTTTGCTTAATGAATTGAGTTATTAGCGTTTACAGGTTCAAACGAACTAACCTAGATTCCTTGACAAGGGAAGTCACTTAGGTTTTGTTCACTAGCGTTTCTGACTTATTACTTACTAAAAGGAATGTTCATGATATACACGTAAACGTTTTATTGTTGACAAAACATTCTGGTTTGTGGTACGTAGGGGTTGACATGATTGAATGAATGAATTGTCGTGAACACAGTCACGAATGACGAAAAGGGTTTGGTCCCACCCACGTTATGTTTCTGGATCAATATTCATCTTTGGCACGTACCAGTCTTCACCACTACTATCTTCATGTGGCTGTGAATTAAGGTTGCTCTACCAAGGCCATTCCACTTTGTCTTCGTCACCTTTTCCACTGTCACGCCGATAGGTATATGTATATATACAAAGAGAGATACGTATGTGGTTCTCGTTCACTACTGTATTTCGTTTTGGTTTGAAATGACATATAATCTTATTTATTCATGGACCACGTGTTAAAACAAATCTTAAGGATTCAACGAATGCCAAATCAATGTGGATGCATTTGTTAATGGGGTATACATTTTTGCGGCAGCAATTAGTTATATACTAATAAATTACAAGAATTGGAAAAGCAAGGAGATTGAAGACCTAAAAGTGAATATAAAATTAATTAGTTCAACTTTATCTTCATAAGATGAATGTAATGTAGTTATCAAGTGGTCCACTTGTGGGTCTCTTTTGATGAGGAACACAATAATTAAAAACATAACTTTATGACTTTAATGTAATTGTATATATTTATGGTGGAAATAGTTAACAATGTCATGTTTAGATTGGTTGAGATCATATGATCTGTAATGTAACTAAACAGTAACTTGTGAGAACTGAAAGAGTGAGATGAATAAATTTGAATCATGTAATTTTTTTGTGATCTCTTGTGCTTGTCATTAAATGCGTGTATATATATTATATAAAAAAACTATTGTATATGATTCAAAATTAGTCTTGTTTCTACCAAAACTTATGCTTCTTGAGGAACTTTTGAAAGGTAAATATTGAGGGGAATTTTAAAGATGTAATAATTATCCTGAAATCTTACGATAACTTCTCCCTTTTCACCCATATAAATTTGGCGTGAGAGAAAAATATTAACATGCAGTTCTTTCCTCTGATGAAAATGCTCTAAGTATTAACGCTTCTTATACCATTTACTAATTCTACAGAACCAAACTTATTAATGTACAACAAAAAGCCATGCATTTACTGCAACTAAACTTAAACACATTCTTTCTATATAGTTTTTCTCTGGTTCCTTGAGTGTCCTTCTATTTCAACCAGAACATCGAACACCATTCTTTGTAATCTCCGTCTCATTCTCTGTTGTTTCATGTTCCGTTCTAAACTTTCTATAGATATCCCCTTTGTAAAATTTTCTTGTCCTCAGCGCCAAGATGAACGAGGCTAAACACGCAACCAACGTTGAAGCTGTGATTATGATAAAAGCCATTCTGTAGCATTGCACTCCTACGCAAGTTAAGTCCTTCCCTGCTTCTCTCGTGAGTCCTTTGGCCTTCAACTGTTTCAGAGCCTCTTTATCATACAAAACACCAGCCACTTTCACGTTTAGAATGTAAGATCCAACAGGGCTTGCCGCGCCTCCTAAGTTGTATAACGTGGAGTAGTATTTAAGGCCAAATATTTCTGATATAATTGCAAACATCAGTGGCCATTGAGCTCCAAAACAAAACCCAATAATCACCGAAGACAAGTAGAGAGAGTTTGGGATGCCAAGGGCTATCAGAATATGCCCCACACAAGAGAGAAGCAAAACTAGAGTGACCATGTAGGGACGAGGGACTTTGTATTTGGCTAAGAGGACTTCAGAGGCATAACCAGCAGCTACTCTTCCTAGGTAGTTCCATATGCTCACCAAGGACACAAAGGTTGTCGTGCTTTTACTCGGGTAACCCAATGAGTGTCCAATCTGTCCTAGATTGTCTATGGCTGTTAATGTTCCGCCAGCACCGAACGTTGTTGCAACGAACAAAGTCAGCATGTCCACACTGAAAAGTGCTTGCAAAATGGTGTAGTCTTCTCCCCTCTTAGGGGGGTTGAGTATGTTCCTAAAACATGAACTTTTCTCATGTGAACTTGTGGTGTTTGGTAGCCCTTCTTGGTCGATGATTTGAGGTGGAGTAACTTCAGTGACTACTTTCAACTCGGGTGCTGAATCGGTCAAACCTTGCGTTTTGGCTTTTAAATGGTTTACCTCCTCTCTGAATACCACAGCGAGTGGGAGAAGAAGAAAGGAGAGAACAACAAGGCCATCGACTGTGTACTCAATCCTTGAGAAACTAAGCTTGTTTTGTACGAGGATCAAAACCATGAGAAACCCTGCAAGGAAAAGTGAAATATATAGAAGGTGGTAGAAAACTCTGTTGTTCTTAGGCTGGTGGACTGTGTTGAATATCCGAATTGTTGGAAGGAAAAGGAAGGAAACAGCGGCAGGGAGCCACGCAATGAGTAAGATAAGGGCCTGAGGGTTGTGATCACCGTAGAAGGCATGGTAGAGCTGTGTGATGATGGCACCACTTAGACCAACGTAACCTTTGAGTAGGCCTAAAAGACTACCTCGGCTTCCTGGGAAGTTCTTCACACATGTGACCAAAGCACCAGTGTTGGCAAAGGTTTGAGAATTTGCGCCGATGCAAATGTAGAGACACATTTTCCAAAGCTGGGGCTTGGCAATGCGGCCAGAGACTGCAAGCCATATCATGAAGTAGCCAAAGAAGTTCATAAGAACCCCTATTGAGAGTACCACCCAGGGTGGTGTTACCTCGTTGACCAACCCAGATATGACTCCAACGTTGGCACCTAGGTCTTTGAAGAAGCTGATCAAGTTTAGAGTGGACTGGTCGTACCCCAAAGAGGTTTTAACCTCGTTAGAGTATGCTCCGAACATATAGGTTGCCCCAGCAACAGACATGATAAGTAAAGATGCAAACAGCATGAACCAACGCCCGGTGATAACATGGTAGCCCAAACTCTTCATTCCTCCTCTCAACTCTGCCACCACCATTTTTCACTTCTGTTGTATTATGGGATCAAACACTTTGATTGAAGTGAGATGAGGCTACACAGAACCACGAATATATATACAGACAGAAACTATAGCGATTTCGACCAATGTGGTTAATCTGTAGAGATTAGGACGAGGCACGTGTTCCAAAAAAGAAATTGTAATATAGGGATGAATGTATATGGATTGAGTGGGGTGTGGGAAGATTGGTTTTGTTTCCCTATATGTGAGGAAAAAAAAGTTGCACACGGAAGAAATGATTATAGTTTGACGCGGTGGTTTTTGGAAATAAAGGGCGGTGGAATCAGGGGAAGGATGTTATGAGGTATTTGAGGAAAAGAAAAAGATGGGATAATAATTTTGTGGTAAGTACAATTATATGAATGGAGAAAGGGACTAGCACTGAGCGTGGTGGTCCTAAGAAGCCACTATTGGAGTAGAGCCTGGAATCAATGGTAAACTGGATGTGGCCACCGCTTTATACGAAAAATGTGCAATCCAACGCTTTAGATTTCGCCATGACCACTTATGTTAAGTATTGCCAAGACAAAATTTTAACTATATATTGAATACAACTTGTGTGTCCAAGCTAACTTTTGAAGCTCTACTATTGTTTTGGACGAGGACGTGTATGTGACACAAATAATTAATCGTTATCCCTGACTTCTTGCTTTATTTTACGTGATTTGGGTACTCTCTATCTCTATAACTTGTATGTTTTTATCTTATTCTTCTTCTTCTTTTTTCATCCATTTTTCTTTCTAATAAAATGTGACCTGAATCGTTGTGTTCATTTTTGTTTTCTCTTTTTTCTTCGCGTGATCGACATCCTCTCCAAACTCTACCCGCTCCACTATCCAAAGAGAAGACAAAAGAGTAAGGATTCGATGAATTTCGTTCGTAAATGTACCTAAATTCTGGTCCGGTCGAATGCAACATGCGTGACAAATGGTGTAATGGTAAGCCCATTTAAGCCAAGGCCCATATGAATTTATTTGTTTCAGCTGTGCTGTGGTTGCCTTTCTTCTGCTAGAAAAGTGTAATTTTTTAAAAGTATTGTTTGGTTTATCTCAAGTTGTATGATGAAGCAAATGAAATTGTTCACAAACGAGACATCAATTTAGCAGATAACAAAAAGTGGTCAGTTATTCATCAATCTTTTATTTGGAAATCCTCGAATTGCTTGCTGTGTTTGTATTTTGGATAAATTTGATAGATAGATTTGAGAACAAAGATAAGTAAGTAAAAATGAGGTTATTTTGAATAAAGAAAAATAGCAAAAATTTATAAAGAAATGAAAAGAAAATTTATGAAAGATATGAATAATAAAATAATTATTTTAATAGATAAAATTGTAAGATGATAAAATTATTTTTGTAGTTATATTATTATTATTTTTATATTATTTAGATATAAATTAATTTCTATTATTATTATTATTATTATTAACTTCATTGTTAAAATTAATTTAAAATAAAATATGATTAGTTAAAATTAAATTAAAATAAAATTCAAGTTATTATTTAAAATAAAAGAGTATGATAAAATTATTTCAAATTAATTTATTTAATTATTAAATTAGAATTTTATTATTAATTTAATTAATAATCCTATTATTTTATTTTTTAGTATTTTTATAAATATTTAGTTTATATAGTGTTATTGTTAATTATTACTATTATATATATATATATATATATATATATATATATATAATCCATTCTACGTTTGATTTTAAAGAGGATATATTATTTTTCTTCTTTACACTATTCATTCATAAAATCTCGTATAGAAAAAAGCACAGTTTAATAATTTCTTCGTAGTCCATCTGTCGTACTCTATATTTGATCTCCTTTGTACTATGAACTCCCTTTTATGTCTTCTTCCTTGAATCTATCTATAGTACTTGGAACTAAGTCTGGCTGATCATCCACCGAATTCCTATATGTCATTTGCAAGTTTAATGGATATTAAATTGTTTGTATTTTTATTTCTTTTATAATGCGCAATATTTAATGTTAATAGATAATAAAACATAAAATTAAATATAATAAAGAATAAAAATATTTAGGTTTAATTAATTTTTTGATCTTTATTTTTGTCTAAAAATTTCAAGTTGATCTTTCGAGTTTTTTAATCTCTATTTGGTCCAGATTTTTGAAAAAAGTTGTGCAATTTCGTACCAACAAACATCAAAATATCAGTGTTTCAAAAATCGAGAATAAATTGAGTATAAAAAAATATGAAGACCAACTTAACATTTTTAGAGGAAAACAAAAACCAAAAGAGTAATTAAAAATATTTATTAAGATATTTTTTATTTTTTTTTTCTCACTTTCTTGTTAGTTTTACACCAATTGTACTCATCTCTCACTCTCGCATATTTTTCTTTTATTTTTTGAAAAACAAATAAAGGAAGCTAGACACAAACTCATTATTTTTTTTTTATTTCTCATTTGTCCTCTTCTTTTTTGGAAGAAAAAAAAGGTAACTCTCTCATATCTTATATGATGATGATATATTAATTTAATAGTTAACATCATTATTATTTTTTATTTAATGAGTCTTTTGTATATTCATTTTTTATGAATATAGAATAAAAAATAATGTATTATGTAATTTTTCATAATCGATTTTTAATTGTCACTTAACTATAATATATTTTTCTTTTAATAATTACGTTTCTCAATTTTTAATTAGATTATGATAAATTATTTTTTAATATAATTTTTAAAAGAATGTATATTGATGAATAATGAAAGAATAAATTCACGGTTTAAAAATGATAAATGGAAAGCTATTCGTGAATATGAAAACAAGATAGATTATATTTCTTCACAACATTATACTAATTATTCAATCTAATGGTCCAATTATTCAGTTGTTTTTTTAAGCATTATAATAATAACTCAATCTAATGATCAAAGAATAATATTATTTTGGTCCCTTCAAAACTTTTGATCAAGATCCGTCACTACCACCATCGTTTAGTACTCGAGTTCAAAACAATTTAAATACTATTTCCTCTTTCCACTCCTCGATGGATCGATGCGTTTGTCTTTTAAGAATAAAATCGTGACAAAGTTCCACGTTCCAATGCGGATAATACTTCGAAAACGCGCTAGTTGATCCTAACGATGTTGTGGACTAGCGATAACATTGGGGTCGTCTGTGAGGACAACAACTTCCCTTTTCCTCATCTCAAGAGTTTGTTTGGGTATACTCAATAGTCCAACATCGCTCACTAATCGATGTCAAACGTAGTTTAAATACTACTTCCTCTCTCCATTTATGAGGGCGTTTTTAAGGATAAAACTGCGACGAAACTTCATATTCCAAAACAGACAATACTTTGAGAACGCGGTAGTTAATTCTAACTATGTTTCCAAAATTGCACTCGGATCACATACAATTCTTTGTAAATCATTTAATGCAAAGGAGAAGAAACCTTGAAACCAACACACTATAAGTGCTCATGTAGTTGTGAAAGTTCTATGTTAACAAACAGTAGAGTGTTGCGGTGTCTTTCAATTATACATTTTATCGTGTAAAATTGTCTTAAAATTGGAAAAATAATTTTTTGACACCATTTAACAATTTTATAGGGTTAAAATGGTTTTAAAAAGATAAAGAGTGCAGAGTAACGAGAGTAATGGGAAGTAACACCAAATGAGTGTAAAAAAAATTCTCATATCAAAGTATCCTGATCTTTAAAATTTATCTCATGAGTTTCTACGATTCAACAAAGACATTTGTAGAGCTGAAATGACAGAAATTGAGAAGTGGTAGGATTCAAAAGACTTGGAAATTAAAACCAAAGAGAGGAATTTAAAGAATGATTAAAATCGAGCTTGTTTAATTTGCTGAAATGCCTTAAAGAAGTATAAAAATGGTGTATCTCATGCTAAAAAAAATTAAAACTAAAAGGCAGTTATAGTGTTTAAAGTTATTTTGTGAGAAATACCAAAAAAAATATAAAAACGTCAATCTCATATTAAAATAAATTCTTTTATGAGAAGACTGAAAATCACGTAGATTTTCTTTTTATCAAATTTCTTATTAGAACAAATAAAAAGGTAAATTTAAAACTTCTTAAAGATTTATTTTGGTTTTTAAAATTATATATTTTTCATTTAATTTCTTAAATGGTTAGTTATTTTTTAAAGAAATAATAGATAATTAATACCAAGAAAAAGTACAAAACAAATTAAAGAAATACTATCAAATTATTTTAATTATTTATTTATAAATTTATAAATTATTTATTTTAATCCATACTAATAAAAACAATGTTTTTTTATTTATCGTGCATATTACTTTCCTTTGTAACAAAAGGGTTTTTTTCTTTCAAATATGGGTTAGTTTGGTCACAAAATTACAAAATGGGAGTGCGTGGAAAATTTACAAATATGGATAAAATGATTAGGATGGAGGACGACTTCTAGAAGTGGTTATGTATATAGATGGTGTCTTTGTAAATTTTTAAAAAGGCAAATTTGTCATAATAATGACGACTTCAACTGAACTTAAGTTGTCTTGATTAATAATGACTTTGGTTTGTTGATTTTTTTTTAATTATTTTTAGTTTATTTTTTTATATATTTTACGTTAATTTATTTTTTTATATATTGAGACGTGATACGGAAGTAAAATTAACATAAATGTGATATGAAAGTAAAATTAACATAAATAATCGGTGGAAATATATGGATTGAAGTTGAAATTAATTAAAAAATAATCATTTAAAATATTTTTTTGTAAAAGTAAAAAGAGTAAAATCATGTTAGTAGAGCATACAAAATTACAAAGAAGTCAGTGGGCTTCACCCAAATCTCTAAATTTTCCGTCAAACCCACCCATTTCGTAAGTTAGTGGCAAACTAACCCACGTTTGAAAAAAAGAAGAAAAAGCCAACAAAAGGATAAATGTTGGAAAGTAGAGTCTATGAGAGGAAGAGCATGACGTCTGCGATTATATGAGTGACGCATCCTGGTGACGAAGATATACATTAATGTTTCAATCTTTGTAAGTGGGTGCTTCACTTTCTATCATTCAATCTTCACCATTTCCCTTCCTACGTTTCGGATAACTATGTTTCACAATTCAGTTTATAAACAAGAAAAGGTATCATTAAGTTAATGTATTCCATTAAAAGTTCATAAAAAAATACTTCATTTTCTGTTTTTCTTATCCTGTTCTCCTAATGCACTTCCGTGTCCTTCAGTTTCAAACACAAAACTGATACCAGTTTTGGTGATCTCATTCTCTTGGGTTCCATCTTCCACTCTGAAGTTTCTATAGATATCCCCTTTGTAAAATTTTCTCGTTCTCAGCACCAAAACAAGCGAAATTAAGCAAGCAAACAGCGTTGCCACCGTGATTATGATAAACGCCATTCTGTAACACTGCACTCCAACGCAGTTAAGCTCCTTCCCCGCTTGTCTCGAGAGTCCTTTGGCCTTCAACTGTTTCAGAGCCTCTTTATCGTACAAAACACCAGTCAGTCTCACGTTTAGAATGTAAGATCCGACAGGGCTTGCCACGGCTCCAAAGTTGTACAACGTGGAGTAATGTTTGAGACCAAATATTTCTGATATGATCGCAAACATTAGCGGCCACTGAGCTCCCAAACAGAACCCTATAATCACGGAAGCGAAGTAGAGGGAGTTTGGGGCACCAAGGGCAATCAGAATATGGCCAACACAAGAGAGAAGCATAACAAGAGTGAACATCAAGGGGCGAGGGACTTTGTATTTGGTCAACAACATCTCAGAGGAAAAACCTGCAACTACCCGTCCCAAATAGTTCCATATGCTTAACAAGGACACGCATGTCGTGATGCTCTTCCTCGGGTACCCCAATGAGCTTCCAATCTGTCCTAGATTGTCTATGGCTGTTAATGCTCCGCCAACACCAAATATTGTTGCAGCGAACAGAATCACCATGTCAATACTCAAAAGTGCTTGCAGAATGGTGTAGTCTTCCCCTCTTTTGGGGGGGTTGAGTATGTTTTTGAAACAAGAACTTGATGAACATGTTGTTGTTGGTACTTCTGGCTCCACGGTTGGAGGTGGAGTAATTTCAGTGACTACTTTAAACTCTGAATCGGTCACACCTTGAGTTTTGGCTTTCAAATGGTTTATTTCCTCTCTGAATACCACAACAAGCGGGAGAAGGAGAAGGAAAAGAACCACAACCGCATCGGCCACGAATTCGGGCCTTGTAAAACTGAGCTTGTTTTGCATTATGATCAAAACCATGAGAAAAGCTGCAAGGGCGAGTGAAATATATAGAAGGTGATAGAAAACCTTGTTCTGGTTGGGACGGTGATGGTAAACGTTGTTGAATATCCGAATTGTTGGAAGGAAAAGGAAGTTAACAGCAGCAGGAAGCCACGCAAAGAGTAAGATAAGGGCTTGAGGGTTGTGATCACCATAGAAGGCATGGTAGAACTGAGCGATGATGGCTCCACTTAGACCAACATAACCTTTGAGTAGGCCTAAAAGACTACCTCGGCTTCCTGGGAAGTTCTTCACACATGTGACCAAAGCACCAGTGTTGGCAAAGGTTTGAGAATTTGCACCGATGAAAATGTAGAGACATGTTTGCCAAACATGGGGTTTGGAAATGCGGCCTGAGACTGCAAGCCATATCATGAAGTAGCCAAAGAAGTTCATAAGAACCCCTATTGAGAGTACCACCCAGGGTGGTGTTACCTCGTTGATCAACCCGGATACGATTCCAACTGTGGCACCCAAGTCTTTGAAGAAGCTGAGCAAGTTGAGAGTGGTTTGGTCATACCCCAGAGAGGTTTTGACCTCGTTAGAGTACATGCCAAACATGTAAACTGAACCTGCAGCAGCCATGATATGCAAAGATGCATACAACATGAACCAACGCCCAGCGATAACATGGTAGCTCAAGTTCTTCATTCTCGAACAACCACCTGCGAACTCTCCAGCCACCATTTTGCAACGATGATGTTCGGTAATGGGGTTAAACACTCTTTCTCGTGGAGAACCAAGTATACATGGGTGGGGAAATTTATGGAGTGAAGAGTGTTTCCGTTTGATAAAGAAACGGTGATTCAAACGGAATATTTTTTTCCGTTTTGACATGTGACGCCTAAGTTGTGGAAATTAAGACACTTCAATCCATCTAATAGTCTAGAAGGTGATCGGCTGGTTCACATCTTTTTTGTTTTATAAGAAGGAAAATGAATTTTTATCAATTGCATTCTAATAATAAAATTTTAGGTGCCATCTTTTAAATGGTTTTTTAATTTTTTATTTTTTCATATTTAATATTTTAAAACCATTTAGAAGATAACATCTCATGTTGTAAAAAAAAATTGTTAAAATTTAATAATTAAAATATCATTGTTCTTATAAAAAAAAGTATTTTATTATAAAATGATGTATAAAGTCTTATTGTTGGTGGGGGTGTTTGGTCAACAAATATTATTGGTTGGTAAAATTATTATTTAAAAAATAATATTTGTATTTGGAAATCTAAATATAAGTAATTATGTTAAAAAATTTAGTTTGTATAAATAATTTGCTTGCAAGCAACTATTTTACAAAAGAAAACAATATTTTAACAAGAATAAAGTAAATTTTTACCTGAAAAAAAAATATCATTCTAACATAACATAATATAATAGAAAAAAAAAATCATTATCTCTCTCTTGTCATTCTACATAAGGTTTATATTATTTTTAGTTGTAAAATAAACCAAATTTTTTAGGTTTTCAATAAAATAATATCACTCCTCCTTTAATTTTTAAATAAATATTCCCGTAATTTATATTTTGAATAAATATCACTCATCTTCTTTATATAGACACAATCATTCATTAACAATATAAAAAATGATATTTTTATTTAATTTAATTTTATTATATAAAAATATGTTAGAAAATTATCATAATATATTTTTATATAATTTTAATATAAGTAAAAATATAGATGAAATAAATAATAATTTATTGATAACATCAAATATGTAAATGTTTATTTTAAAATTAGAAAATGTGAATGTACAAGATATTTGTTTAATTTTAAAATGGTAATGTTAATGTATTGACATAATTAAATTGTTTAATTTTTGTTTATAAAATTTGTAAGTTTTAATATTTGAAAACTTTAATTTTATTTTTTTATAACTTTCTTTTTTAGGGTTTAGTCATTATGTTATTTTAAATAAAATCAAAATGAGAGTGTTACTAGTGTAATATGAATGGGAAGAGAAGGACGTGAGATGGTAGGTTATTTTACTTCATAGATAGAAGGTGGATGATGTTAAACAGTATGATGAAAACGATGGATGAATAGGGGCCATATGCTATATCATAACTCCCCTTCACCTACTACTTAAAAAAGTGATAACATAATATATAAAAATATTTTAATAAAATTGTTTTAAAAATAGCATATTTATTATTTTTTTATAATACGTGTCCAATTATCTTAATATATAAGTATTTTAGGGTATCATCTTCGCCATTCCTCCACTTTAATTTCACAACTTTATATGTTTTATAAATATTATAATTTTAAATCGATCATGCTTACAACGAGTTAATGTTTATTTGTAGTTTTATTTAAATATATTTGGAGATTTAAAAAAACAATAAATAATTTTAGATTTATAATTAAGTTTTAAAGAATAAAGTGAAAAATAATTTATAAGTTTAGAAAGTTAATATGTATGTAAACATGTACAAAGTAGATTTTGTAAAAATACAAAAGATAAAATATATTTAAAGAATATAAAATAAACTCTATAAACATACGAAGAATGGAATATGCATAAATATGTGGAATAGACTAGTTAAAAGTACAAATCAATATATAAATTAATATGTATTGTTATATTTATTTAATTAGTGTAATGTTCGACTCGTCTAATATATATTGCAAAATTTATCTAATCGAAGAATAGATAGAGTAAATAATAATTTAAACAGTATTAATAGTCTTTTTTGATATCACTTTAAAAAATAGTGTAAATTGTGACAATTATTTTTATAAAATGTAACGGTTAAGCGTCACAATCTACGCTTGTGATGGTTTTATAAATTTTTGTAATTTGTGTTATCGTAGAATATAATATGATGGTTCGTCGCAACAATCATCTTTTTCATATTATATAATGTGTCATTTTTCTAAAATAGACTGTGATAGTTAAAACGGTTGTAATTTTTAAATTAAAATTAGATATACTAAAAGTCGTGACACTTAAAAACGTTATAATTTATGTTTTATTACGACGTTTGTAACTGTTAGTATTATCAACTGTCATAATTTGTTCTTAATTTTTATTAAAATTAAATAATTTAATCTCTAAATAAAAAGAAAAATTAATTCTTATATAAATATTATACAGACCCACTAAAATGTATTTACTACTCGTAAGAATCTATCAAAAGATACTTGGTATCAATTGAATAAAAATTTGTCTGCAACTGACACAAATCTTTTTCTCATTCCTATTTTTTAGGATTTTGAATTGTAATCCATAAAGATGCAACTGGAAAATGTTTGAAAGGGACTAAAAAATTCCTGCACTCATTTACCAATGTTCATAAAATAGTATATTTTGTTATTTTCAACGTTCATATCGTTGTCACCATTTCTACCACAACATTTTTTTCCTTTTTTTTATTAGTTTAGTTTTTTTTTATTCTATTCAATTTATATATATTAACTGAAGACGCAATAATTACTGATCCACCTCTTTTTCTTTTTCTTATTCATGATTACTAGTGTCATATTGGTGTCATTGGAATATGAGTAGGTTTCAACTCATCTCTTGAATAATGTTTTGACCAGTTTTCTTTTATAATCTTATTTCAATTTAAAAATGTATAAAAATAAATTAATTTATATAAAAATTAGTTTATAAAAATTCTCTCGTATATTATGTTAAATTTATTTTTAATTTAAGTGTATACTGCAACATAACTTAAAGAGGTTAATTTTTCCTAAAATTATAAAATTGAAACAATTTCAACTTGTTTAGTGCAAACTGGTGGTAGAACATGTATACGATGAGTGGAATTGTCAAATCTTATCTGTAATCCCAAATAGTTGTACAGTTGCTTTAATTATTTACATCAATGAGTTAATGTATGACATTCTTATATCTTTTATGTTAAATTATTTTTTCTCTAATTTCAATATTTTTGTTGAATGAATGCCTAAACAAAAACAATGTTAAAATATTGTCCATATTTACTTTCAATAATTCGGCTTTTGAAAGGCTCCTATGGCCTCACATCAAACTTAAGTTAGTCCTTTATAAAACAAATTAAATTGTCTAAATTATTTGATAAAAAGTATTAAATTTCAATTCACTTATTAATATTGTTATTATTATTAAGGACTACGTATAGTATAATGATACAATTATTATTGCATTAAGTTTATAGGGTAATGTTTTTTATAGGTGCATATAAATGCTTTAAACCTAAACACATGGTATTTGTTTTAAAATAATATTTTTTATAGACATTTAAAATTAAACCTGTTTACTTTAATTTTAGTTTCAAAAAATTAAGTGGTAGAACTCTATTGAAGAAGACATTAATGACATGTTGAAAGCTCCTGAAAATTCACTTATGAAATTAAGAAAATAATGGCTTGATAAACTTTTTTATATAATTAATTCATAATTTTTTATATTAATATAATAATAGCAACATTGGAATTTAACTAATAACTAAAAAATATCACTCATTTATAATTACTCACTTAGAATTATTGAGAAAGTAGTTGAGAAGTAAAACAAAAGTAGTTAAAAACTAAAAAACAAAAACAAAAACAACTCAAAATAACTAAAAGGATTTAACAAAACTAGTTAATCAAACTTGTAAATTAATAAATAAAAATTAATTATTGAAACAAATCTTAACACTAAATAATCACACGTTTTTAATAATTATAATTTTGTATTTTTTAATTTATTTAAAATTGTTATTGTAACAATCCTATTTTTTTTAAGCATCACATAATAATTATAGATTATATTTTAACACCTTAATAATATCAGTAATGATAATTAAACTTACTTTCGTTACCGTTCTTAAACTAGAAAATTCTACGTTCTAACATGTGATTAACATAACTCATATTTATATACCCCTCCATAAATGACTCGTTCCAACTCTAATGTTACTATCATTATTGACTCTTATATCTGCTCCCGTATTTAAAATATGATAATCGCAAAATAAAAGAAATAAAAGACAACAAAATTGCAAGGGTAAGCTAATTATCACAGAAATAAAATCCTATTCAAAAAATTCTATAATTTTCACACAAAAAATCGTCAAAATAAATCCTTTGGATGTATAAAATAAAGAAATCAGTCAAGCATCAAACTAAAGAGGAGTATCTAGATTCAGTCTTCCAAAAGACGAATGTATTGAATGGACTCAAGAGACTTTGCACATGTCATCCTGTCCTATTAGGATCGAGCTCTTAACACTAGACTAAAAGTTATAGCTATTAGTCAAGGAACAACTCTTTTTACTTAAGAGTTTACCAATCCAATCGCCACGATTCAATTGTGGCCCAGCCCACTTGGCCTCTGCCTCTGCTCTCATCCTTAAACAATGTCACATGCAAAAATCACTATCTACAAAATCAAATGTCCGATTAACGGTCAAGGAAAAATTTTCAGGATCATAAACAGAAAAGATTTCATTAAGAACGACATGAAACTGAATATGGGCTTGCATGCAAGGAAAAACAGATTGTCCTTAGAGAATTGGTAGACTTTTCGAACTCACCATTAAAGAAATTGACTGAGTGTTTTGATAGGATTCTTCACATAGATTACTCCAATAGAATTGATTCTTTAAAAAGGATGGAAGTTGATTTAAAAATTTGGAAGAAAAAGGAAGTTTTTTTTTTTTTGGAACCACTATGTTTACAGAGAAGAAAATGGTTTTCTAAAGAAGGAATTTTTTGGTTCTCACAATTATAACCTACAAAGTTTATATAAATTAAATTTGAAGTAGTATTTGTGTAAAAAAGTATTTTACATTATAATTTAAAATAATTATCATTATAATTTAAAATAATTATTATTTTTCAATAAATAAATAAATGTTTTATTAAAAATGAAAATATATTAAATAATTAAGACAATAGTAAATAAGTAAGCACTAAATTAATAATTGAAAAAGTATAACCGTAAACAATCCTTATTTTTATTTAATTAAATTAATAAAAATAAAAAATTTATAGCCTATTTCTTAAAAAAAATATTCAAATTTTATAATACATAATTTTAAGTACAAGTATGTTGAAAATAAATATGAGTTTGATATTTGATCTAGATTTAGAACAAGGTAAAACATGTGAATAATAGAGTTGCTTTTGGATGGACCGAGAAAAAACTCTAATGAACAACTTACTTATAAAAGACTCACATGATATATTATGTTGATATCATGGAATTTGATAGATTTAAATCAATTTGAGTTATGTGTGGATCGCAAGTTAATCGGAACAAGCCTAAGCGGGCCAGCGACCTAAATATTCAGACCGTTCCACACTTTTTATTGCGAACATGTGAGCTGGTCGCCTCCTATTGTCATCTCTAATTTTTTTTTTTTCACTATACTCAAATTACAATCTTGACGGTTAATCACTTTTTAATTTTTTTAATTTATTTTTCAAGACTTTTTTTCTTCTTTGATTAAATAAAGATGTTCTCTGAATGGAAGTTACCGATGAAAGTGATGAAAAATCTGTTACTACAAACTAGGATTTCAAGATATGCATCATCTTTTGATGCTCATTATAAGAAAATGAGTAATTAACTATTTGAAAGCTCTTTTGCTGTTTATCATCTTTGTTTTATATTTTACTTTATTTAGCCGGACAATTAGCACTGTCCAAACACATCCAAAAGAAATTATTCGAAGTTTAGACTGTGCTGAAACTGATATAACAAATGAGAGTGTTGACCTCTTTCCTGTCTTTCTCTCCAATGTCCTTTTTTTATATTTGTTTCTGTTGAAAAAAAACAATAGCCAAAGTTCTTCATCTGTCTCTTGTATTTGTAATGTAATATGAAACACTTCCACCTTGACGATGAAGCCAACAATGCCGGCCTTCTACTTCATTAATTTGGACCTCTCTGTCACATTAATTCTTTATTTCTATCTTCTCTCTATATATAATTGTTCTATTCCAGTGCAAGAGGAAGAGACAAGGACACATTTGAACTTTGTTGAATACAGTTCACAATGGATGAAGGAACTAAGAAAATGGAAGAAGGCCTGAATTCACCACTGAATGAAGATGGTAATAAGAATGATTTGAAGAAGCAGGTAACCATTAAAACCGGTAACGGAGGTTCTACTGTTGAGCATCACAGAGACACAATGGCTAAGCCTGTGGCTGTGGATGAGGCGGCGGAGCCACCGGTGGTTAAGAAGAATACCAAGAGGGTTGCGACCCTCGATGCATTTAGGGGTCTCACCATAGTGGTTTGTGCTCTCTAAACCCTTTTCTTTGTCAAACATTCTGCACACAATTGTCACTAGAAAATCATTTTTTAACTATTAAATTTTGATAATTTTTTTTTATAATTTTAAGATTTATTTTTTAAGTAATTTTTTATTTTTTTTTATTCTTAATATTTCAAAATTATTTAAAAAATATCTACTAAGATAAAATTATCAAAATATCATTATTTACAGTATTCCATGCATATTTGTTTTAAGGATTATGATATTTGACTTTTTTTTATAAAATTTACTTTTTAAAGGATTATAATATCTGTCCTATTATTTGGTAACAGGGACATAAGATAGAATAAAATTAAGACTTTTTTTCTCTTAAGTGAATCTCGAATCCAATATTAAATTTAAAATCTAAATATATTACACTTCTCATTCTAGAGACTTACTATAGACCAATTAAATGTTGTTTTCGTTAAAAACACTGTAAAGAAATTGTTGATTTTAGTACAAAACAAACACAAGCTTAATCTTGAGACATGGGTTTTACATAGTCACAAAATGATCTGAAGCTATCACAACCCCTTAAATTAGTTCTTTCTTCTTTCTAAATTTTTAGTCCTAATTAATGTGAGTATATTTTTAATAAGGAACCTTTGCTCAGGAGATTTAAAACAAAATAAAGTCATCAACCAACGAAAAAAACACAATTTTTTCAAGATAAAAAGATATTAAATCCCAAAATAAGGTTTTTTTTGGAAAAGATATAAAAGTAACTGGCTGCCTTATAATAAAGGTTCAGGTCAACTTAATTTGGTTTTTCTCTGAACAAATGTTACGTCACAATTATATATATATATATATATATATATATATATATATATATTATTTTCTCTAAATTATTTATAAATATCTGATCTCAAGTTCGATCAATTTATTTTTAAGTGTGATATATTGAAAATTTTACATCTATTATAAATATAACTAAATCATATCCAAACAATTTTTTAGGTTGTGAGATATGTTAGAGGTCTCACATCAATTAAAAATAATACGATATTATAATGACAATGAGTTAGGTTAGATACAAATAGTGTTTACTTGTTATCTGACCGCAACAAAAAAATACACGACTTAATAAAAATATAAATTAAATTTTAATTTTAAATTTTTACAAGTAACAGATATTCGTGGTACGAGTAATATGATACTCGTACTCAACCCGTTTATAAATGGATATTAATATATTTGTTAATCCTTACCCGCGGATACCGACTATCTACTGGGAAATTTATTTCCGGATACCTGTGGACACATATTTTTTTCATTCCTAGTTACAATATGTAAATGAGTACAAACTTCATTTCACAAGCCGATTTTGTAAGGTTAAATTATACTTAAAATTCACTTCTTAATATCCAATTTGTTAAGATTGACTTAGACTTAAGGTTGACTCACATGTTAAAACTCATATTGACATCTCTACTTAAGGTTTACTTTTAATATTGTATCAAAGTGATTCAAAGTTGGTTCTAATGAGATTTATTATTTGTTGGACATATTGTATCATTATTACTGGAATATTTGTTGTTTGTTAAACCTATTTGATCCATCTATTAATATCTAGTCTCGTAATTAATATATATATATATATATATATATATATATATATATATTTCGTAATATGCGTAAAAGATTCAAATTAAAGAACATGTATAAATGCAAATTTCAACTTATAAACGGATTTTTTTGTTGTTGAGTTAAATTTAAAATTCAGAGCATCTTACCACCGCTTTTACGAATAAGGATTAACAGGTAAACATTTTTCACCCCTAATTTATGTGCAGTTGATGATCCTGGTAGACGATGCTGGTGAAGCTTATCCACGCATTGATCACTCCCCATGGAATGGATGTACTTTGGCCGATTTCGTTATGCCTTTCTTTCTTTTCATTGTTGGGGTTGCCATAGCCCTTGCACTCAAGGTATGAGTATATGCCACCATGTTCTGTGCAATTTTCACCTGCTTATACAATAACTTAGTCAAATAACTCAATAGTAATGATTCAGGCCAGATATATACAATTATCAAGATAGATATATGTCTTTATCTGAATAACTTCATAAGCAAGTTATACTTCAATTTTTTCAATTTCTTTTAAGTTACTCGTCTAAAAATTAACATTTGGATGGATTGATTAACATGATGCAGAGAATCCCCAAGAAAAGGGATGCTGTAAAGAAGATAATTCTTAGGACGATGAAACTTCTCTTCTGGGGTATAATTTTGCAAGGTAAAACAAATCGTTGCATTTTCTGATATATATAAATCATGGTGCAGTGATAAATTTGATTATACATAATATCTTACAGGGGGTTACTCTCATGCTCCTAATGACCTTGTATACGGAGTTAACATGAAATTTATCCGATGGTGTGGCATTCTCCAGGTATACATTGTTGAAATTGAAGTAAATGCATATAGGGCTATGATGCAAAATAACCCCGTTTCTGAATCTTTGTTTGCAGAGAATAGCTCTTGTATATTGTGTTGTAGCTCTAATAGAGACATTTACCACCAAACTCAGACCCACAACACTGGGTTCTGGACACCTATCCATTTTTACTGCTTATAAATGGCAATGGTGAGAAAATACAAACACTTCAGACTTCAAATATGCTGCTTCATTGCTAGAGAGATTAACAGAATTCAACTGAAATTGATTACACGTGTGGCTTAGGCTTGGAGGTTTTGTGGCATTTCTCATTTATATGATCACAACCTTCACTCTCTACGTTCCTGATTGGAGTTTCGTGGATCGTTTTAACGGCGATGAACCGAAGAGATACACGGTACATAATCAAATGAGTGGTCCAAATCTTTGTTCTATCTTCATAAATCTTAAACCTTTTGTTTTTCTTCCATTTATTAGGTCATTTGTGGGATGAGAGGACACCTAGGACCAGCATGTAACGCTGTCGGACACGTGGACCGACAGGTTTGGGGGGTCAACCATCTTTATTCTCAACCCGTGTGGAGACGCTTAAAGGTGAGTGTTGACTATTCAGCACTTTCTGTCACGTGCTTCTGCTGCTAAATTTGTCCAACACTTTTATTTCAATTTTTTTTCATTTTCAAACTAACACTATTTTGGTATTATTCTAAACATATTCATTCCACAATTGTTTTTCTAATTTTTCTATGACGTTTATAGGCGTGCACCCTCAATTCTCCTGGAGATGGTCTTTTCAGTGAGGATGCTCCAAGTTGGTGTCGTGCTCCTTTTGAACCTGAAGGCTTGTTGAGGTTTAATTATCTTCATTTGTTCAAATAAAAAGATAGAATCAATCAAATTGCAGCGTTTAACTTTTATACAAATTTTGTATGAATCAGAAATTCTTAACAAATAGTGTTTGTTTGATTAGTTCTATATCAGCTATCATCTCTGGCACTATAGGGATCCACTATGGGCACGTCTTGATTCACTTTAAGGTTACAAAACTTCACCAGTGTTATACAAACATCTGTTATATATCTAAAATTCAGTAATAAATGTATGAAATTTGACAGGGTCATTTGGAGAGGCTGAAACACTGGGTCTCAATGGGGTTTGTGTTACTCATCATAGCCATCATCCTTCACTTCACAGATGGTAATTAAGCTAGTCAAATAAAATCTATCTAATTAGTTAAAACTGAATACAATTAATAAGATTCATCTTAACATTTTTTTGTGACATATTGCAGCTATCCCAATTAACAAGCAACTCTACAGCTTCAGCTATGTTTGTTTCACAGCTGGGGCTGCTGGAATTGTTTTCTCTGGGTTCTACATACTGGTAGGTACAAGTGCAGAATGCTTTAATACACAATAAATTCTAACTTACTACGTACTAATACACAATATTACACAGATTGATGTTTTGGGGCTGCGAACTCCATTTTTGTTCTTGGAATGGATAGGAATGAATGCTATGCTAGTATTTGTGATGGCAGCTCAGGGCATTTTTGCAGCTTTTGTAAATGGATGGTATTATGAAGATCCACGTAACTCTCTGGTAAGAACCAATCTTTATGATTTATCATACTTAATTTCACAGCC
>Ga0214545_1003668_pt1 | contig 29145 bp, 16 predicted proteins | sample CNSS4metaG_FD_160064 | JGI IMG/M metagenome (GOLD analysis project Ga0214545, IMG submission 160064) | Root nodule microbial communities from cowpea collected in UCLA plant growth center, Los Angeles, California, USA - CNSS4 | ecosystem: Host-associated > Plants > Roots > Nodule | place: USA... | reverse complement strand
TACATATATATTTAAATATATTATGTCTTTTTCTTGTAATGCACCGAATTAATTTTTGTTTAAAAAAAGAATGCAGGTGTTGCAGATGCTCTACACGCTTCGGATTAGGGAGGAAATCAATGTTGGGTTGCACAAAGGCAAAATATTTATTTAGTTTTGTCGTTTACAATATTTTGTATGAAATAAATAAATTGAAAAATCTTGTTTCCAGAAACTTGTTATGATTTGGTTGTATTTTATGATATAATATATTGTAATGTTGTTTCATGTTCAATTACTGCTTATATTTGTGACACCCGATAATTCATCTTCAGCATTGTTTTTCTGTTACTTCTTATTTGTAATGTAACGAAGAATGCAAGAAGATGCCTCATTCGTTCATAGTTACTGCGTTTAGCTCCTTTCCCCGAGATTCAAGAAGTATATTGGACTTTTGTCAAACACTGTGACCTAATTATTTTTAGCCGTTTCTATCAGCACCTCCAATAATTTCTTCAACAACTCCCAAATTTTCCTAAAATTCCTAAAATAACGTTTTAACTTTGTTTTAACTTGGGCCTGCTCACTAATACACACATCTAAAAAAGTACCGAATGTTAAAATATAACTGAATTTCGACATATTATATATATATATATATATATATATATATATATATAATAGTGAAAATATATGTGTGTTCATATTTTTTTATTTTTGTAGAAATTTGAGTTAAAATTAATAAAAATGTACCTATCCAGAGATGTGAATTAGTATGGTCATCAAACCAACTCAGAGCTAGTGATATATCAAGAAAAAGAGTAGTGTCGTCATAAAACCGACTCAGAGTTGGTGATATATGAAGAAAAAGAGTAGGGTCGTCATAAATCTGAGGCAAAGTTGGTGGTATATGAATAAAAAAGAGTGGCGTCATCATAAAGCCGACCAGAGTTGGTGTTATACGAAGAAGAATATTAGCATCGTCATAAAGCCGAGGCAGAGATGTTGATATATGTAGAAGAAGAAATGTCTCCATAAAACCGAGGTCATTGCAAGAAGCTAGAAGGAAGTCTTACTAGGAACGACCTCTATGAAAGAAGCTAGGATTGAGGAGATGGTGTGCGAGGAGATGGTGCGTGTGAAGATAGAATCGGGATCTTAGATTATGTAAAGTAATTATTTTAGTTAAGAAAATGTTTAAAAGAAGATATGTTAGTTGTTATTTGGGAGAATAATTTTAGATTATCTCTAAGGCTATTGTTATTCATTAACCGATTATGTACATCTACAATATTTGTAACCGATTTATCTTCTATAAATAAGAATGTTACTCTCATGGTCAAAGGACAAATTATTTTTTACCTAATCAGTTGAGGGTTATTTTATACCTTGTTTTGATCGAAACATTGGAGCCCATTGTGAGGTTCATTAAAATTCGATCCCACCTCTACCAAATCTGAACATAGAAGTACAACAAGAAGAAAAGGTGAACCGAAACGCAACTCAAGAGAGACCTACGCGACAGCAGCAGAGCATCTTAGAGTTACAACGACAGAATAAAGAAATCAAATTAAAAGCCAAGGTTGACCAGGCACGTAGGATATCCTCTCTATAAATTAGAATAATGAAATGTGGACATAAAAGAGGATATCCTCTCTATATATTGTTATAGATATATTAAAAAAATAATTATTTTTATTTCAAAATATTATTTTTTCTAATATATTATATAAAAACAAAATTAAAAAAATTTACATATACATATAAATTAATATATTTTTTTCTAAAATATGTATTAAAAATTAACCTATATCAACGTAAAACGAAATTTAAAAAATGACGTAAAATTTGAAAATAAAAAAGTAGAAAGACTTCAAATTCTAGTCTACACAAGTAAAGATATCAATCTTGCTGCGTTTATAGTCGTTAAGGGTGTTACACATCTCTTAAAAAACAATGTAACACAAGATATTGTATTGTAAGTTCTACAACATTTCTTATATCGTGTGCTAATTATTATAGGTTTAATTCCACTTAGACATTTATAATATAATACAGTTTGGTAAATCTTTTTCACATTGGTCATCAGCTACCGTTTCAGAGGCTCTCCACTAAACTCCTCACACACTGCATGATGGTCTTTTTTTATTGCTAGTGGGTAGTTCAATAAACCATGTTTGATGAAGGGATGAGAAAATATGAATCAGTGAGCATGTGAACGCTGGGAATAGATGCCAACCACCACCACTTTACTCTCCCAAACTCCTTATATAACAAATCCTTCCTGCTTCTGCCTTTCACACTTCACAACTAAGAATTAGCTGAAATAATGACTCGTTTTCTGGAACGATTTTATGCACTTCTCCTGCTTCTCATGCATGCTGCAGGACCCGTCCTCGGATTCAACAATACCTCTGAAATAAAGTGCAATGAGAGGGAGAGACAAGCACTCCTCAGCTTCAAACTTGACCTCGTAGATGTCAATGCCATGCTTTCTACATGGAGGGATGATGAAAAAAGTCGAGATTGTTGCAAATGGAAAAACATTCAATGTGACAATCAAACAGGTCTTGTAACCATCCTTCGTCTTCGTGGTTCTGAGACACAATATTTGAGAGGTGCACTCAATATCAGTTTATTGTTTCCCTTGCAAAATATTCAATATTTAGATCTCAGCTACAATATTTTTATGGGCAATGACATCGCAGAATTCATAGGCTCACTTACCAACTTAAGATATCTCAATCTCTCCAATTCTTTTTTTAGTGGCAGCATTCTTATCCAACTTGGAAGCCTTACACATTTAAGGTATCTCGATCTCAGTTACAATTATCTCGACCAGGAACTCCCTTATCAGCTTGGAAGCCTTAAATATTTAAGGTATCTCGATCTCAATTATAATTATCTTGAAGGGAAACTCCTTAGTCAACCTGCAAATATGTCACAGTTGAGATACCTTGGTCTCAGTTGTAATTCATTTTCTGGAGCACTCCCTTTCCAGGTTGGGTGACGTCACTGAATCCCATCTTTCCAATTTTTCCAAGTTAAGGCACTTATATTTGTCAGATACCTCTCTATCTCTAAAAATAGACCCTAATTGGGTCCAGACTAAGATCTTGCATGTTAGGCCCCACTTTTCCTAGTTGGCTCCAGACTCAACGCTCCTTAGCTTTTCTTGATATTTCTGATAATGGGCTGAATGGTTCAGTACCAAAATTGTTTTGGAACAACTTGGAAAATGTGCAATGTTTGAATATGTCTCAGAATAATCTCACCGGTGCAATTCCTAATACATCGATGAAGCTTCTCAATACACCATTTATAATTCTGAATTCGAATCGGTTTGAAGGAAAAATTCCATCGTTTTTACTACAAGCTTCAGAGTTGAGGCTTTCTGACAATAAATTTTCAGATCTATTTTCATTCATATGTGACCAAAGCAGCTCTGCAATGACTATTTTAGATTTATCAAACAATCAATTGAAGGGAAAACTCCCAGAGTGTTGGAAACATGTAGATCGGTTACTGCTTCTTGATTTAAGCAATAACAAATTGTCAGGGAAGATTCCTGTGTCCATGGGCAGCCTCGTTAAATTGGAAGTGTTGGTCTTACGGAACAATAACCTAACGGGTGAATTAGCTTCCACTTTGAAGAACTGCAACAATTTAACTACATTGGATGTGGGTGAAAATATGTTGTTTGGTCCCATTCCATCATGGATCGGAGAAAGTATGAAGCAGTTAATAATTTTGAACATGCGAAAGAATCACGTTTCTGGAAATCTTCCCAGTGAACATGAATGGTGTATCTTATACAAGTTTTCCTACGGGCGAGTAAACACTTAAAATAAGCCTGATGTGGAAAGGGATTGAACAGGGATTCAAGAACCCAGAGTTAAAGCTTAAGAGCATTGATCTTTCGAGTAATAAGTTGACAGGTGAAATACCAAAAGAGATTGGATATCTACTTGGGTTAGTTTCTTTGAATTTATCAAGAAACAATCTGAGTGGAGAAATTCCTTCAGAGATAGGAAATTTAAGTTCACTGGAGTCCCTTGACTTATCAAGAAATCATATCAGTGGGGGAATTCCTTTCTCACTTTCTGAAATTGATTTTCTTGGGAAGTTAGATCTGTCACACAACTCTCTGTCTGGAAGGATACCATCAGGAAGACACTTTGGAACTTTTGATGTCTCTAGTTTTGAAGGGAATGTTGGTCTTTGTGGTGAACAACTTAACAGAACTTGTCCTGAAGATGGAAATCAGAGAACAATAAAGACTGAAGAACATGGAAATGATGATGAAGATAATGTTTTGTATGAGGCATTGTACATGAGCATGGGGATTGGATATTTCACTGGATTTTGGGGCTTATTCGGGACAATGCTACTTTGGCGTTCTTGGAGAAATACTTATCTCAGATTCCTAAACAGGTTGACATATGCTATATATGTGTTGTTGGTGCTCTGATTGCAAGAAGAAGGTACGTTTGTCATATATATCAATACCTGCTTCAAAAAAAAATGGAATACATATTTTTTAATAGAAAGCTCTAATTAAATTAAATGCATTCCGATTGTTAGGAGTAGTTTGTTTTATTTGATCCTAACTTAACTAATTCAGTAATCACTCTTTACTATAACACTTATTGCTTTAACTATAGTGTGTAACTTAGAGAGAGGAAAACAGAAAAAATAGTTTACATGATTGAACTGTGTTTAATTTTGTTTAATAATAATGATGAAATAGTTATATGTATCAAACGAACATATTTTTTTAGATGTTGTTTTTTTTTTACGTTAAAAGAAGAATAACGAATTTTTTTAAATATGATTTTTTCGAACAGTTAAATTTTATTTGAATGCTAAAAATATTATTAAAATATTAATTTATTATCATATTAAATGATTTAATAAAAATACTATTTTTTTAGAAAAATGTTTCATTTTAATTCACACAAATTAAATTCCCATATTTTATTTATGATGTAATAAACGACATCAATGGTTATACAAAAATTGCAGGTTATACCATTTATTTATTTATTTCTAGTTAAGGGCCTTGTGTCGCCGCGAATGATAATGAATAAATACAGTTAATATTAATCGTAGTATGTCAATTCATAAATTTAATAAATTTATTTAAATATTATTCTCTTTATTTGATGTGTGTAATATATAACTTGAATCAAAACAATAGAACCATATACAATTCAACATCCATTTTTTTCTGTCAAATTATCTCCTGAAAGTTTAGTTAATTAGCAACTTGTACGTTTGAAGAAGAGTTTTGGCCCGGAATTAACGTACGAATCAGTTAATTTCACAATTATATTGCTATTAAAAAAGGTTGTAGATTCTATTTTTGTTTGTTTAATTTTTTGAAGAATGACAAGATTATGTATGAATCTATTCCAAGAGGCGTGTCCATACCGTTAAACGTAGTCGTACGCGTGACATGATGTGTACATGGTCATGATTGCTGCAAACGGCAAGACATTGAATGAAAGTGTTCAATTCATGTACACATGTTTCATATTCTCGGTAAATATTCAACGTTACAATCATAATAACTAGTTTTCTTCATCTCTTTGTTTCTATTGTACTGAAACTGTTTCAAAGCCTCCTTCACGTTTTCTCGCATTATTTTATTAATAATAATAGTATGAAACATTTAACGTTAGTTATGAAACATGTTAGTCTATTTGTCATAAGTTATTGGTGTGAAAACTCCTTTTCTGTTTGATCGCACGAAGCCCAACAAAAGTTCTACACATGAATCATGATGATGGTATTTTGAGTGCATGTAATTAAAAGTAGTGGGTGCATCAAAAAGCATATTTGGTGGAAAAATGACACCACCCCAAGCACTATACTCTACCAGAACGCTTATATATATATATATATATATATATATATATATATATATATATATATATATATATATATATATATTCAATCGTTTTGGTTTTGCCATTCACACTTCACGATTAAGAGTAGACTCATCAAATTCAAGATCCTTGTTTCACTCTTACGTATTTCATATCACCAAATGACTACTTGTTTTCCTAGACTCTGTTATGCACTTCTCCTGCTCTTGCTGCATGCTGCAGAATCCATTCTCGGATTGAACATTAGTACAGAAATAAAGTGCATCGAGAGGGAGAGACAGGCACTTCTCCACTTCAAACATGGCCTCATAGATGGCTATGGCATGCTGTCAACATGGAGGGATGATGAGAAGAGTCGAGATTGTTGCAAATGGAAAGGCATTCAATGCGACCATCAAACAGCTCGTGTAACCATCCTTCGTCTCCGTGGTTCGGATACACAATATTTGAGAGGTGCACTCAATATCACTTCATTGTTTGCCTTGCAAAATATTCAACATTTGGATCTCAGCTACAATCTTTTTGACTGGAGTGAGATCCCACAACTCATGGGCTCACTTACCAACTTAAGATATCTCAATCTCTCCAATTCTTATATTAATGGCAGCATTCCTACCCAACTTGGAAGCCTTACACACTTAAGGTATCTCGATCTCAGTTACAATCACCTCAACGGGGAACTCCCTCGTCAACTTGGAAATCTGTCACAGTTGAGGTATCTTGATCTTAGAGGAAGTAATCTTGATGGGAAAATCCCTTCTCAACTTGGAAATTTGTCACAGTTAAAGTACCTTGATCTTAGTGAAAATTCCTTTTCTGGAACATTGTCTTTCCAGGTTGGCAATTTTCCTTTCTTGAAAACTCTTAGACTTGATGGTGATTTTCATGTTAAACCCGAGGATGCAAAGTGGTTGTCTAATCTCCATTCCCTAACAAATCTTGCCCTGTATTATTTACACAATCTTGACTGGTTACAAACGATTACTTTTCCAAATTTAAAAGAGTTGAGGCTAGTTCACTGTTCTCTTTCAGATACCCATATTCAATCTCTGTTTTATTCACCTTCTAACTTTTCCAATTCTCTTACCATCCTTGACCTTTCTTATAATATGCTGACATCCTCAACATTTCAATTATTGTCTAACTTTAGCCTTAATCTTCAAGAGCTTTATCTTTCTCATAATAACATTGTTTTCTCATCTCCTGTCTACTCAAACTTGCATTCTCTTGTGATCCTTGACCTTTCTTATAATATGCTGACATCCTCAACATTTCAATTATTGTCTAACTTTAGCCTTAATCTTCAAGAGCTTTATCTTTCTCATAATGACCTTGTTTTGTCATCTCCAGTCCATTCAACCTTTCCTTCTCTTGTGATCCTTGACCTTTCCTATAATAATATGACATCATTTGAAGGTACTTCCATCTTAGCTTCAAAACTTCAAAATCTTTATTTGCGAAATTGTAGTCTTAGGGATGATAATTTTCTCATATCAGCTACTACAATTGCGAATTCTTCATCTAATCTTGCCTCGCTTGATCTCTCCTCAAATCTGTTGAAATCATCATCCATATTTTACTGGCTCTTCAACTCCACTACCAATCTTCGTACACTTCAACTTTATGATAACATGTTGGAAGGTCCCATTCCAGATGGATTTGGGAAAGTAATGAACTCTCTTGAAGTTCTTGGCCTCTATGGTAACAAACTGCAAGGCGAGATTCCATCTTCCTTTGGGAACATGTGCACATTGCTGAGATTAGACCTCTCAAATAACGAGTTGAGTGGGGAAATTTCAAGCTTATTTCAAAATTCTTCATGGTGCAACAGACACGTGTTTCAGAGTTTGAATTTATGTTATAATCAGATTACCGGCACGCTACCTACAAGTCTTGGATTGCTATCTGAGTTGGAGATTCTTTTGTTGGATGGAAATCATTTGGAGGGTGATATCACCGAATCCCATCTTTCCAATTTTTCCAAATTATGGTACTTATCTTTGTCAGATAACTCTCTGTCTTTGAAAATAGTTCCTAACTGGGTTCCTCCATTTCAAATAATAAACTTGGGACTAAAATCTTGCATGTTGGGCCCCACTTTTCCTAGTTGGCTCCAGACTCAACGCTCCTTAGTTTTTCTGGATATTTCTGATAATGGGCTATATTGTTCGGTACCAAAATTGTTTTGGAACAACTTGCAAAATGTGGAATATTTGAATATGTCACAGAATAATCTCACTGGTGCAATTCCTAATATATCATTGAAGCTTGTCAAGAGACGTTCTATAATTCTGAATTCAAATAAGTTTGAAGGCCAAATTCCATCGTTTTTACTACAAGCATCAGAGTTGAGACTTTCCAACAATAAATTTTCAGATCTATCTTCACTCATATGTGGCCAAGGCACCTCTGCAATGGCCATTTTAGATTTATCAAATAATCAACTGAAGGGAGAACTCCCAGACTGTTGGAAATCTATAGATCGGTTAATGTGTCTCGATTTAAGCAACAATAAATTATCAGGGAAAATCCCTGTCTCCATGGGCAGCCTTCTTGAATTGGAAGTCTTGGTTTTGCGAAACAATAACCTGATGGGTAGATTAGCTTCCACTTTGAAGAATTGCAGCAATTTAATCATGTTGGATGTGGCTGAAAATATGCTTTTTGGTCCCATACCATCATGGATCGGTGAAAGTATGCAGCAGTTGATAATCTTAAACATGCGAGATAATCACTTCTCTGAAAACCTTCCTATTCAACTCTGTTATTTGAAGCATATTCAATTCTTGGATCTCTCAAGAAATATGTTATCAAAAGGAATTCCATCTTGCTTAAACAATTTGACTGCACTGTCTGAAAAGATCATCAACACAAGTGAGATTTTAAATCGTATATCTTGGATGAATAACAATTACTTTTTTACTTATGGCAGTTCTCATATGGGAGATTATACCCTTAACATAAGCTTTATGTGGAAAGGTGTGGAACAAGGGTTCAAGAATCCTGAGTTAAAGCTTAAGAGCATCGATTTTTCAAGTAATAAGTTAACCGGTGAAATACCAAAAGAGATTGAATATTTGGTTGGGTTAGTTTCTTTGAATTTATCCGGAATTATCTGAGTGGAGAAATTCCTTCAGAGATTGGAAACTTAAGTTGGCTAGAGTCCCTTGACTTATCAAGAAATCATATCAGTGGGCAAATTCCTTTCTCACTTTCTCAAATTGATTTTCTTGGCAAGTTAGATTTGTCACACAACTATCTTTCTGGAAGAATCCCACCAGGAAGACATTTTGAAACTTTTGATATCTCTAGTTTTGAATGGAACATTGGTCTTTGTGGTGGACAACTTAACAGAACTTGTCCTGGAGATGGAAATCAGACAGCAATAAAGCCTGAAGAACATGGAACAGTGAATGATGATGAAGATAGTGTTTTCTATGAGGCATTGTACATGAGCATGGGGATTGGATATTTCATTGGATTTTGGGGCTTAGTAGGGCCAATACTACTTTCGCGTTCTTGGAGAAATGCTTATCTGAGATTCTTAAACAGATTGAAAAATTGTATATATGAATAATGTGGCAAGTGTTGTTGGGGGCCTGATTGCAAGAAAAAGGTATGTTAGTCAAATATATCATTATCTGCTTAAAAAAATAGAAAGTGTTTCAGATTTTGATTTAGATGAGCTGTTTTGTATAGTTATGAAGTTTTTGCAGTAAGTAATTTCTTTCAAAATCTTGTTTCAGAGTTTGATTTGGATTAGCTGTTTTGAATAATAGTTTTGTAACGTTAATTCAACAACGTTTTTGGTAGTTCCCACATCTATCTAAACAATACGAATGAAGATACCCAATTTTTTCTGGTTAATCACTGCAAAAAATTTATATTTATTTACGAGAAAAGTCTGTAGATAATAACAAAATTTTATTAATAATCAGTATTTATCCACGGATTATCAATCACACAGATTTCGTTGATGTAGGTAAATTTCAGATGGATTTTTTGTTGTGTTCTTTTGATATGAATAATTAGAAGGAGAGGGAGAAAAAGAGATAAAATAATTTGTTTAATTTATTTAATTTCTATTGATTGTACAAAATAATAAAAAATATTTTTATAAATAAATAAATAATAAAATTTATTTGGTATGAAATTAAATTTCACATTTATCAACTTAATGTTTACATAAAAAATAATTTATTTGAAATAAAAAAAAAATATATATATATATATATATATATATATATATATATTGTTTTAAGTCTTTTGAAGTATAATTTCTTTCTTTATTTGATATGAATATATTTTTCAATTTATTATGTTTGTTAATAATATAGCTAACAATTTTTGATAAATTTGTTTTCTTTTCTTCAAATTTTATAGAATTATTTATTCTTTATATATTTTTAACTTTTAGATTTTTAGATGTTTATTAATAATAAAAATTTTATTTATTTTTATTATTAAATTAAAACAAAAGTTACAAATATTTATTTGTTAAAAAATTAAAATTGGTAAACATCAATAAATTAACTTATCAAAAATTTTAGAGTAAATAATATTTTTACATGACACGTAGAAAAAACATATCAAAATTGAAATATTAAAATAAATTAAAATCATTTTCTGTTATTTCATTAAATGATTAACAAATAACTAAAACAAAATTTTATTGAAAACTTTATTAATAATAAATATGTCGAGGATAAAGTGGTAATTTTTTATTTATTACCTTTTAATCTCTTTAATAATAGTGGGATAAAAAATTTTAACAATCTCTTTATTTCATCATTGTCATTTTCTTGTATGAGGACCTTGGTCTATGAATAAGTAATACCTAAGGACTATAATTGTTACTGTTCATAACCGTTAATAATTTAAACGATATTAACAAAAAAGATCTAATTGAACAAAATTAATGAAAATTATAACCTATTTGAATACGAAAACAAAATTAAGACTGATTTATTAAAATTTGACGAAAATTATGACAAAAAATGTATTTTAACCTAAAAAGTATTATTTGTACAATTTCAAGAAAAATACAAAGTCGAAGACGATCTTTAATCTCGATTTGCAATTCTATATGACCCTTATGTGTATTGACTGTTCTTAAATGTCGATTTTTCAATAAAATTTTTATTGTTCGTATTTTCTTAATAATATCTCTTCATCATTTTCAAAAAAAAAAAGATATTTGGAAATATAAAAAATTAGTATTATTTTAATTATTTAATCATAACGGTGAACTTTTGGTATCTTTATATCATGTCAAATTCAATTATACTTTTTAAACTGTATCTCAATATAATGAACTAAATAATTTTATTTGTTTAAAAAAAATATATAACTTACTAATTAATGTATTATTGATGAAATGTACATGTATGAAATTTTGTAGGACTCTTGTCAAAATTCTAGGAGATGAGAACATAACATTTCTTTAATGTGCTTAAATAAGTAAAAAATAACGTGTTCAAAGAAAAAGAAAAAAAATTCTACAGAACAAGAACCGGTCTAAGAGACACGAATTGTTGATTCCCCTTTTTCACATCTCGTAGTCACAGAGGCAAAAACGACGACGTTGTGGCTCATCTTCTTCTGCGTTTGCGCAATCTCAATTCCTCACCTCAGAAACAATACCACTGACTTCACTCTCCAATGGAGGCCAGGGTCTCTTCCTCTCTGGGCCTCCCTTCTCCGAAGCCACACGAAATCTCAATCTCCACAACCCTCTCCGACTTCCCCTCCCTCCTCACCCACTTCCCCCCTTTCGCCTCCACCACCTCCGTCAAATGGCCCCGTCCCAACCCAAAACCCCAGTCCATCAAATCCCTCCCCCTCCTTGATCGCGCCCTAATCGGCGCCGCCGCAGGAGGCCTCGCCGGCGCCTTTACCTACGTCTGCCTCCTCCCCCTCGACACCATCAAAACCAAGATGCAGACCAAGGGCGCTGCGCAAATTTACAAAAACACCCTCGACGCAGTCGTGAAAACGTTCCAGTCCAGTGGCCTCCTCGGCTTCTACAGCGGCATCTCCGCCGTCATTGTCGGCTCAACCGCCTCATCCGCCGTCTACTTCGGCACCTGCGAGTTCGGCAAATCGTTCCTTGGCAAACTCGAAAATTTCCCCGCCGTCCTGATCCCTCCAACCGCTGGCGCCATGGGGAACGTCGCCTCGTCGGCGATCATGGTACCCAAGGAGCTCATCACGCAGCGAATGCAAGCTGGCGCGAAGGGACGCTCCTGGCAAGTCCTCGTGGAAATTCTCAAAAACGACGGCGTTATGGGCCTCTACGCTGGGTACTCCGCAACGTTGCTGCGAAACCTACCGGCGGGGGTTCTGAGTTATTCCTCCTTCGAGTATCTGAAAGCGGCGGTGCTGCAGAAAACAGAGAAAAACCACTTGGAACCGGTTCAGAGCGTTCTGTGTGGGGCCCTCGCGGGGGCGATTTCGGCGTCGCTGACGACGCCGTTGGACGTGGTGAAGACGCGGTTGATGACGCAGGTGCGCGGCGAGGGGGTGAATAAGGTTGCGGCGGTTATGTACGACGGCGTTTCGTCGACGGTGAAGCAAATTTTGAAGGAGGAAGGATGGGTGGGACTGACACGTGGCATGGGGCCGAGGGTGCTTCACAGCGCGTGCTTTTCCGCGTTGGGTTACTTCGCTTTTGAGACTGCGAGGCTTGGGATTTTGCGGGAGTATCTTAGGAGGAAGGAGTTGAGTGAAAGGGAAACTCAAGTTTCTGTTTCAACTGCCTGAGTTAGTATTTTCACTATTTTTGTTCTTTATTGTTTAATTTATGTTCGGATTTGTGTTGAGTTTTCAATGAGTTACTTCTTGTAGAATGTTTCAGTAGAAAGTATTTGTTATGGAAATTGGGCTACTTAGGTGGCTTATACAAATGTAGGTTCTTGAATGTTGTCGTAGTTGCCCTTTTGCTTGAGATTTGTTAATGGTTACACATAAAGTTGTTGCAATAATAATTGTTATAATAGTTTTCCTCCTCTGCATAATGCTGTTCTCAAATTCAAAAATACATTTTGGTTGATGGTTTGCTTCAGTGGTGCCATGTTCTTGCAGAAACAAAACAGGTTGCTGATTCTTAGGCTGGATACAGTTTTAACTCTTAGATTTCTTTTAGGAGTTTTGAGGCTCCTACTCTTATCACTCTTTTAGCTCTTTTGGTCTTTCACTAGTGGGTTTTGAGTTTTGTCTACAAATGTAATGCTATGAATACTTTGATAGGTCGTTGTTGTTTTTAATCTGGAAGACACATATTAATGCAGCGATAAATGGTGAACCTTTTTGTGCTGCACCGAATAAAATCTCTTCTTGATATCTAATTCTTCTGAAACATGAAGATTACTGAAATGAGTTTTGTTTCTCTTAACAAAGGATTAGCTAACATTATTTTAAGTGTCTCATCATCAAAACCTTCACATTTTAGATATCAATAGTCCAGGCGTATGAAATAAAGTACAATTACAAATGCATTACAGACAATAACTTTAACAAGTTTGTTCAAACAGTGATTTTGTAGCTCATTCAAAATATGATATCTTTTGTCATGTTTTACATTGCAAACTTCAATACTATATCTCACACTTCCAGCCATCCATCCTAGGTTAGAATTTTGAATGTAATACGCCATAACTGCAAATTTTGTGCCACAACACAATTCAGATAACAGACATTAATGGCGATGAAGAGATTTAGAGACTGAATTTTATTATAAACTAAATGAAACTCAAATTCTAGCTACCCTTTTTTCAGAGGTCTAAACAATTGAAAAACCATTTCAAAACAAGAAAAGTTCTCTAAACAGAGCACACCACCTGCAATTTCATCACAACATAAAAAAGAATCGTTTCTTAGAGAAGTAACTAGCAGTTGTAAAAGCACAAAATAAACAAACAGGAGAATCATATATACTCAATTGTTTAAATTGATGACATCGAAGAGATATAATGATGTAAAATTGTAATACAAGACACATAACAATGAAAAATAATAAAATATGCAAATGATGTAAAGTTGTGCTTTAAGACAAATAACAAGGATGAAAAACAATTCAATATGAAATTTCTAATAATTATATTCATTCTAAAGTGTACATTTCATATAAGATAGGAGTTACTGATTTATTGAACTTTGGCACAGAGAAAAACACTATGAAGCTCAAATAAAGAAGTTATTTGGATGAGTACCTGCTAGTCCTTGAGCTACCTGTGTTACTTCTTTAGGTTCACTTCAACATTACACGTATATAGTCTGTCACTTTGTTCAGAAACCTGAGGTAAGCATATCTCCATGGTTGCCAAATTAGTATTGACCCCATTAAGCCCCAAACACCTGTGACGAATCCTAAACCCATGCTCTTATACAATGCTCCATAGAAAAGTGAGTTGCCATCTTCATAAATTGCAACTCCTTGAGGCTTTGTTGTTGTCTTGTCTCCAAGACAAGTTTTATTAAGCTGTTCACCACAAAGATCAACCTTTCCTTCAAAACTAGAGGCATCAAAGGTTTGCAACTGTCTTCCCCAAGGGATTCTTCCCATCAGAAAGTTGTTTGACAAGTCTAGGACAGCTAAACGATCAATTTTGGAAAGAGCAGAAGGAATTTTTCCAGATAAAATATTTCTTGACAAGTCAAGAAATTCTAGTAAGTTTAAATTTCCGATATCAGAGGGAATTTCTCCAACTAAGTTGTTTCTTCATAAATTCAAAGACACTAATCCGAGTAAATATCCAAACTCTTCTGGTATTTCACCTGTTAAAATATTACTTGAGAGATCAATGCTCTTTAGAAGATTCTCTGGATTCCAATACACATGCTCCTGACCTTTCCACATCAATAACACATTGGAGTCATACAGTGCATAGCCGTTATATAATCTTTCACTTATTACTTCCCTTTTCTTCATTGCTGTAAAATTCCTCAAACACGTTGGAATTCCTCCTGACAAGTTATTCCTTGAAAGATCCAAGAGGTGAATTTGTCTCAAATAACAGAGATGAAATGGAACACTTCCAAAGAAGTGATTTACTCGCAAACTCAAGATTCGCAATTGTTGTAGACTTTCTCCAATCCATGAGGGAATAGGATAAGAAAACATGTTTTCACTCAAGTCTAATATATCTAAATAGGTGCAGTTCTTCAGTGTGGATGGTAGTTCTGCTAAATTGTTGTTCCGTAAGATCAAGGCTCTTAAATTAACAAGAGTGCCCATGGATTGTGGAATCTTCCCTGACAAATTGTTATTGCTTAGATCAAGAAATTGCAGTGAATTCAAATGATCCCAACAGTCGCTCAACTGTCCCATTATTTGATTATTTGACAAATTCAAATTGTTCATGTTTGGGGTTGCATTCCTTCTACACAAGAATGTGTTTAAATCTGAAATTTTATTTTCAAAAAGATCCAATGTGTAAGCTTGTGATAGGAAAGCAGGAATTCCACCTTCAAGTTCATTTGACTTAAGAACTATAAACGTGTCATGAAGAAACTTGATTGGTAAATTGGGGATGGTACCTTTAAGACTGTTATAAGAAATATTCATCATACTGATAGATTGTAACTTGTTCCAAAACCATTCTGGTACATAGTCATCAACCTCAGCATCAGAAATATCTAGGCTGTTCAAGTAACTTTGAGTCTGCAACCAACTTGGGAAATTAGGACCCAATTTGCAAGAAGCAAGACCCAAATAAATTAATTGGAAAGTAGGAATCCAGGTAGTAGCAAACATCACTGACAATGAGTTGCCTGATAAGTATAAATCCTCCAATTTGGACAAATTTGTGAGATGCAATTCATTGACATAACCCTCAAAGTAATTCTCCTCAAGGTGAAGCTCATCCAACTCGTATAGCAACCCAATGCTTTTAGGTATTTCTCCTGTTAACTGATTATTGGAAAGATCTAACTTCCTCAAAGATGAAAAAATTGAAAGATTATGCAGCATGCCACTAATCCTGTTATGAGATAAATCCAAATTCTTAAATACATGTCTATTGCACCATGAAGAATTTTGAATGAAGTTCGAAATTTCCCCAGTCAAGCTGTTATTGTAAAGGTATAATTCCTGCAATGTGCATATATCCCCAAAGGAAACCGGAATGTCTCCTTGCAGTTTGTTACTGTTAAGGGAAAGAATTTCAAGAGACTTCATTCTTTTCCCAAATTCATCTGGAATGGGGTCTTCTAACAAGTTTGCATCAAGGTAAAGACAACGAAGATTGGTGAGAAAGTTTAAAATCCAGTGAAATATAGCTGATGATTTCAATAGATTTTGGGAGAGATCAATGAAGACAAGAGAAGATGAAGAATTCTCAATGGAAGTAGATGATGGGACCAGAAAATTTTTATCAGTAAGACCACAATTTTGCAAACGAAGTTCTTGTAGTTTGGAGCTCAAGCTAAAATCTCCTTCAAATATTGATGATGTGAGATTATTGTAAGAGAGATCAAGGATCAAAATATTTTCCAAATAAATCAATGAGGTGATATTAACTGCACCTGTCAAATACACTTCATCATTACCACGAAGATCAAGTTTCTGAATGTGACCTGTTTCATTGTTGCATTCAACCCCGTTCCATATGCAACAATCTGTATTATTTTTGTCGTTGCTCCATGTAGACATCATGCCAAAGTCATCTTGGAGGCCTTGTTTGAAGTTGAGAAGTGCTTGTCTCTCCCTCTCGATGCATTTCACATTCAAGCTGGATCCAAGAATGGATACTTTGGTTTGTAAACACACTAACATAACGAACAAGATTTTGAAAAAGTAACTTCCCATCATGAAAAATTTTCCCCAGATTGCAGACTATGAGAAAGAGCAATGTTCAAGAATAAGAATTTTTAGTTTTCATGTATGTATTGAAAACATTGCCGCAGGATTCAAGTTGTTGGTATGCTTGCATGACTTATTTTCTACTCCCTTTGTCTTCATTCACTCTTCCAAGTCAATCAAGCAACGAAGTCTCAAAGTTAGAATTATTTAAATGAAAAGAAGATCAAATGAAATTTCTCACAGCCGAAAGGAGATAAAGGGAATAAAGGTGAAGATGAGAAACCCTAAATCTTCAATTTAAATTGACAAATATTAGAAGAAACAAGAGCGTTTTGTCAGAAGTGTTAACGAAACTTGTTTGATTATAAATTTAGAAAATTTTGTTTGACTTTGCAATAGCTTCTTTGAAAGTCATTCTTAGCTGATTGAACAATACTCGAAAACTATATATTTTACTCTGAAATGATAACCATTATAAACTAAAACTATTGAGAATCTTGTTTAGTTACTGTTTAAGTACATTAGAAAAGCAAAGCATAAACAATTGAAACAGAGGAAAGAGAATGCTCAACTGAAACATAATTCTAATATTCGATAAACACAAGAATAATATTGGGAGAGATTGCATCTATTTCTAGCTTTTTTGACATAACTTTGCTTGTTTCAATTCTTTTGTAGTCAATTGTTATTGCTGTAAAGGAAACTCTTAACTAATATTTTTCTGCCTGAGGTTGACTGGTAAATCCGTTTGTCGCTATAAAGTTTCAAAAGTAACAAGCAAAACAAATATACCAAAAAATGAAAAGTTAAAAGGATATATATTCTATTCATTCAACTTTCATAGAAGGATTTGATAATTTTTAGAATGTCTTTAGAAAATGAATAACGTCAATCTAAAATGACACTCCTCGTACTTAAATGAAAAGAATAAGAAATGACACTCCTCGTACTAAAATGAGATAATGGGTGTCTGATACAAATGTCCGTTCAATCACGAACATTCGAAAGATATGGTTGAACTTCATAAATTATTTTAAAAGAAAAAACAAATTGAAAATGTTCGTACATAAGATTATAAAAGTGATGGAAGCCTAGAATAAACACAAGAGTTCAAACAGAAATAAGAAGTTATTGAAATTCAGTACATGCTATCCTTCGATAAATCTATTGGCTATGTTCAACTCAATCATTATAACTATAGCCTATCAGTTTGTTCAAGAATCTCATATAAGCGATTCTCCCTGATTTCCAAAGTAGCATTGACCCTAAGAAGCCCCAAAAGCCTGCAAAGAATCCTAGTCCCAAGCTCATGTATAATGCTCCATAAAAAAATTTATTGTCTTCTTCACCATCAATCACTGGTTCTTGAGGTTTTTGTGCTGTCTCGTCTCCACGACAACTTTTGTTGAGTTGCTCACCACAAAGATCAATATTTCCTTCAAAATTAGAGGCACCAAAGGTTTCAAAATGTCTCCCCCGAGGGATTCTTCCACTGAGATTATTGCTTGATAGGTCTAACACACCAAGAGTATCAATGTTTGGAAGAGTAGAAGGAATATTGCCAGAGAAATTATTTCTTGATAAGTCGAGGAATTCTAGAAAAATTAAATTTCCAATCTGAGAAGGAATTTCTCCATATAAGTTGTTTCTTGATAAATTCATAGAAACTAATCCAAGTAAATATCCAATCTCTTTTGGTATTGCACCTGTCAAATGATTACTTGAGAAATCAATGCCACTTAGAAGAACCTCAGGATTCCAAAACACATAATCACGACCTTTCCACATCAGAAACACGTTAAAGTCATAAATATCATACTCAACCGCACCAGATGAAACTTTTCGTCGTCTTTCAATTTGTCTTGGAATTAGTTTCCATTCCTTCATTCCAGTAAAATTCTTCAGACATGTTGGAATTCCTCCAGATAAGTGATTCATTGAAAGATCCAAAAGATGAATTTTCCTCAAATAACAAATTTGGACAGGAACAATTCCAGTGAAGCGATTTACTCGCATGGTCAAGATTTTCAGCTCTTAGTAGATTTTCTCCAATCCATGAGGGTATTGGACCAGACAACAAATTTCGACTCATGTCAAATATAATCAAACTTGCACAACTCTTCAGTGTGGAAGGTAATTCTCCCATTAAATTATTGTTTCGCAAGACCAAAGCTTCCAAAGCACCAAGAGTACCCATGGATGGAATCTCCCCAGATATTTTATTATTGCTCAAATCAAGAAATTCTAATGAATTTAGATGTTCCCAACAGTCGGGAAGTTGTCCCATTATTTGATTATTCGACAAATCCAAAGTGCGGATGTTTGGTTTTGCTATTTTTCCACACACGAATGCATTTAAATGTGAAATGTCATTGTTGGAAAGATCCAATGTGTCAACTTGTGACAAAAAAGTCGGAATTTCACCTTCAAGTTGATTTGAATTTAGAATAAACTTTGTCAAATCACCGTTATTAAGCTTGATTGGTAAATTCGGAATTGTACCTTTGAGACTTTAGCAAGAAATATTCATCACACTTATACTACGTATACACTATTACTATTTTACCCTTACCCGAGTAATTCACTTATTTAGAAAATTTAAAATTTTGTGATGTAAAATGACTTGTTTGGACGAAGAAATTAAAAGAAAATTAAAATTGAAGAACTTCAAGAAGGTATTTCAAATAACTAAAATAATAGAATTTGAAATTCACTAAAAATAGAAGGAAAATGAAATTTCACTCAATTTTACTCAAGTATCACTGACTCACAAAGGTTGATCTGAGTCAGCCCGTGATGAAGATCAAGTTAAGTCAACTTGGGTCAAAAGTCGAGCTGAGTGGTTTAAGTCGAAGGTTGATCCGAGTCGATCCAAGCCGAAGTCAAGCTAAGCCGATCTAGGTTGAAGTCGAGCCAAGTCAATCGATGTCTAAGGTCGACTAGAGTCGGCCCAAGCCGATGGGCAAGCTGGATCAGTTCGAGTTGAAGGTCAAACCGAGATTACCTAGGCCGAAGTTGAATCGAGTCTAGCTGGTCCAAAGTGAAGTCAAGTCTGCTCGGGCCAAGTCAGTCCGAGTCGGAGGTGGAACCGAGTCGACCCGGACCAAAGATCAAGTTGAGTTGACATGGGCCGAAGGTCGAGTTAAGTCTGTCCGAGTAGAAGGTCGAGTCGAGTTGGCCTAAACTAAAGGTTGAGTCGAGTTGGCCCAAATTGAAAGTCGAGCCGAGTCAGTCTAGCTTGAATCTTCATTAGTCGATCTAAACTGAAAGTCGAGACGAGTCATCTCATATCGAAGGTCAAGCTAACCCAACTCAGAATCAAGGATAAAGTTGAGTTTGTCTTAAAATAGAAATGAAATTATTTTATCCAAACTCCATCCAAACAAACTTTTTAGAAAACAAAGGAAATTCAATTGTAAGTAATTAAAATATTATGTATTTCAATTTCTTAAAATTTTTGAAATCTCTCTTCCAACATATGATTAATTATTTTATAAATATTTTACTTTATAATGGCTATTAATAATTGGATTTTTAAATTACGTTAGGTATATTTGATTATTATAAAAGAAAACACAACTCAATGTTTCCACTAATGTTATGCGTTGTAAGGCATATTCATTTTGTAATTTGTTACAAAATCAATTTGAGACAAAGTAAATTCCAACATAAAAGCACGTAGAAACTTAAAGTAATTTAAAATCTCATATAAAATAGCGAATGAACTTGAAAGAAAGTTGTCCCAAATTATATGATTGGATCATTTCAATTATCACTACAAGAATGTTGACAAATGACGTTCGCCAAAATGAGACGTGACAAGACCAAAACCCACGGCAATAGGTGTATGGTGTTAGTCTCGACGCGGTGAACGACACCAAAACCATTAATGTGAAACCTATTTAAGTCAATCAAAGGGCGATGAATAGTAACTTCTTGGTTATCATCGGCTAAACCAACGCGAACAAAAAAAATATAATAATCAGTATAAGATGTGCCGGCCAAGCCCACCCACAATATGAATATAATAAAATATTTAGAAAGTCATTTGTCCGTTTGGACGACAGAGATAGTTAACGAAGCAGGAATTATAATTTTTCTGAGAGAGCTGGAAAATTCAACTCAGCAAGCAATGAGCTCGCCTAACAAGTTTGGATAACATTCGTACATAAATATGCATTTCAAAGAGTGCCGAACACCCTAATCATTCATCTCATGTTTCATTCAACACATAAATATACCAATTTCAATCCATTCAACCTAAAATCAGTCAAAATATACTAAATTTACATATTAAATCAACACTTTGCATCTCAACACCAATTCCTACCCATCACTGATTTCATATTTAACATACACCAGCCAATACACCAAACGTGATTCAACAATCAAAATAAATTTTCGGCAACACCAACCAACCAAAACACAATACACATTACACATGACAAGAAATTAAAATTAAATAATAAACCCTAAAGACATTTTAGCCACAACCTTTTAAAAACTCTAAACTTGCTTTAAAATATACACTATAATGAACCCTAAAGGCCCTCCAATGAGTCACGACTACTTACCAATTTTAAAGTCACTGTAACCACATACTAAAAAACCCTACATACATTCTAACCACACAAACTTAACAACTCAAAACAAACTTTGTTAAAAGTACACTTTATCATTTTTCATTCACATCTACATTTATCAACCATCACTTTGAACAGTGGCGGATCTTGACCAATAATTATGGGGAGTCAAATTAATATATTCAAAATTTTGAAGTTGTATTTGATATGAACATCATTTTAGATACATTGTCCTAATTTCATCCTTTTTACTTATCGGATATTCTTATATTTGAATATGTTTTCCTGTATAATATTGTTTCAAAGAATTAATATCAAATTCATCATCACCTGTAATTTTTTTAACCTTAAGAAATGACTCTCCCAATTGAACAATTGGATTATAAGTACGATATTCTCTTTTATGTAAAAGATTTGAATTTGTTTCATTTTCATTTTTGTGATTAGGTTTTCTTCTATTATTTTTAAAAAATAAATATAAATTCTTTTACTCTTCATCAGACCTACTTATTTTAAGTTTGAAATTCAAAAATAGTTTATTATAATCTAATGAAAAGTTAAAAGATATAATTAATAAAAGAAAACTCTAATAATCAAGTCACAATTGAAAACTCGTTATAAAAAAGCACATAATACATTATTTTTTCTTCTATCTTACTAAAAAGTGAACATACAAAGACTCATGAGATAAAAAAAATAATATTAACTATAATAAATTATTAAATTTTAAATTACAAAATTTTAAAATAATAAAATAATAAAATGATATTGGTCACAAGTCAGCAAAGTGACATGGAAAGATAATAATTATGCAGCCTCTTAAGAGTCAGATCATCCCATTAAGAATTAACATCAATTAGTACTCAATGAATCACAAAAATTTATCACGACTCAATTGAATGTTCTCAAATTTATCATAAACCTAAAAATTAATTAAACAAAAAATTAAAAAATACATAATTAAACTCTTAATATTTTTTAATATATACATTTAATTTAAAATTTTATAAAAACATTAAAAAATTCAATATATAAATTTTTAAAAATTAAAAAATAAATTGGGGGGCCGTTACCTCTCTGCCATATAAAAGCTCCGCCACCGACTTCAAAACCATTAGACATAACATACATAATCAGATAATTGATAGAAAAAAAACATATAAAATTAGAGGAAATTAGATTCAAAAGAAAATCACTCTATAAGTATTAAACCAACTTCTTTTGAATTTCTTAAATATATTTTGGATTCTTATTTTCGGAGGAGTAATGTATAATTTCAAAAAAAAAATTCTTATGTAGTATTATTGATTATGTGTTCCGGGAAGATAGTTCCAAATTAGATGTGTGTGTTCTGAAAAGAAAAATTAAAAAATATGAAGTTGTTCATTTCCGAAAGTAGAAATTAAAGGCAGAGGGTAAACAAGAAAAGAAAAAAAAAACATTAAAGGAACAAGGTGGAAAAGCATAAATTGTGCACCTTTTTCACAAGAATTCAATAACCGTGAATTTCACGCCAACAACTCCCCCAATCCCAATTTCTCATTCCGGTGGATTTCTGAATTACCTATTTAAAAATAATAATAATAATAAAACTTACCCCCATGTTTTCAACACAATACACCTCCACAAACTCCTTCTCCCATTCTAAATGGTGTCCAAATTTTCAACAAAGTACTTGCAACCTAACTGAGAGGAAAAAGCAACTACGAGGATGGAAGGAAGACCTAATGGCCAAGTGAGAATGTAAAATTAAAGTTAAGTTAAAAACAAAGTTAAATATATTTTATTTCTTAATTTTCCGTTTTCAATTTTTTTTTTGAAAATTGAAATTAGTTTTTTTTTTTTTAATTTGGTCCAATTTAGTTTTTAACTTTAGGATCGTGTGGATATAATCCTTTTAATCATATTTGGTTAAGTTTATTAAATGTTTCAAATACATTTCAGGATAATATTTGAGTTGTTTACGTCATTCGACACATTTTTCTTCAATATTAATACCATGAAACACAATTGTAAAGTCAAATAAATTTAACAAAATTTTATTACAAAAATAAAATTTACACAATTCTAAAATTAAAAAAGACTAAATTAGATTAAAATTTCAAAATAAACTAATTATAAAGTTTGTTTTGATATTTCATAAGGGGTGCAGGAAGAAATTTGAGGGGCACATAAACAAATGATTCACATTTCCGATCTTTTAAGCATGTATATTAGTAAATTAAAAGTAAATTAAGATATGTAAAATTAAAACTTAAAAATTTTTAATTTTTAACTTTAAAATAAAAATTATATTATATTTTGAAAAGTAAAAGGGTAAATGTTTTCTTTTTCATGGTTATTTTTCATTTTTACACATTGTAACGTCCCATTTAAATAATAAACTTAATTAAATGAAACATCACACAAAATAATATAAAGAGCATTGTCATGGAGTATAATTGTCACTCCTTACAGTTATCCAAAAGTTACTAGAAAAGAAACATTAGGAAAGAAACATTGACACACCACTATGACATTAACAAAACGGAATAAGAGTTTAACAGTAACCAAAATATATGCTCAAGGAGCAAGTTAATACATAGGTCACAACCCAAAAAGAAAACTTGGAATAAGGGAGATCCAACCCAAGACAAGCTACGCAACAGAGTTTCCATCATCCTGATGACCACGAGGAGTTCTCACATCTGCTCACATCAATAAATTGATGATCATCGCAAAAGGAGAAAACCACACACAAACACATAAGCAAACAAAAAGGGTAAGCTAGAGTGGAAATTTTTTTATCATACAATTGCATACAATCTTAGAGTCAAAGATACATAAATCAACCAAGCATATGATGACCAACAAGCAAGACTCTAAGACTCAATTATCCATATACATATAATCAGTCGGATGGATGCTTGCACTTGTGGTGGCCTCTACTGCTTTGTAGAGCCATTGCCAATGGGTTTCACCCTATCACGCACAAGGTTAGCCTTCAAACATCTAAGACTGTTATCTTGCCAAAGATTATGGCCTCCTGCTGTAAGACCCGAGAAATTTAAATAATTAACTAAATAGTTATTTAATAAATGCGGGTAGTATGAGCCTTTATGACATTTAATGCGATTTAATATGATGTGGAAAAGTACTAGCTTAAATGGTTTAGAGTACTTGATTGTGTGAAAGGACTTGGGTTTGAGTTTTATGTATGCCAATTGTATGCTATTTTAATATGTGTGTTATTTTAAGTTTATGCTTGAAAGGGCTAGCTTGTGAGTCTATGAGCTGGGGATTTTTACTATGTTTTCCTTTGTTTTATCGAAATTTGGAACTTGTAATAACATTATTATTGTAGTGATGTTTACATTATGACGCGTTGAAAGATATTTTTAAATTTTCCCGCGTTTGGGAATAATAAAATTATGTCAATTATTTTTCTATATTTTATTTATTTATTTAATTAAGTAATTTCTAGTAGGATGTTACACCTACCACTCTCACTACTTGAGTTAATGAGATACCACCACGAAACCTTCGTGGAATTACGTCCTAACAAGGAGGCACCACCATGAGCTCCCACCAAAAAGGGTCATGGAATTACGTCCTGACCATGAGGCACCACCATGAAACCTTCGTGGAATTATGTTCTGACTATGAGGCACCACCATGAGATCTCACCTAGAGATTCATGAAATTACGTCCTAAACCATATCAAAATCATGTCTCACCAACCAGCATAAAATTATAATGCATACCAATCTCATGCCAATATATATAACCAACCATCCAATAAATTCATACTTTCCATTTTAGGTTCAACATAGCAACATCTCATCCCCATTTAATCTCATACAATATACATGGCACCATACATAAGATATTACATGCATATTCACATACTTCATACTTTAAATAAGGTACTCCAACCAACCATACAACCAACAACCAACAACATGGAAAAGAACACAAATTCATGCACCAGTCTCGCTCAAGTTATGGACCCTCGCTCAGGCGAAAGAGGTCTTTCGCTCAAGCTACAGGTCCTCGCTTAGGCGAGACTGCCAACAGACCTCCTCGCTTGAGCGAGACTGCTCTTCGCTCAAAGGTGAGGTCTCTCGTTTGAGCTACAACCAAGCGAACCACAACAAGCTCCCACGAGTTCTCGCTTAGACGATACCCACTCGCTTGAGCGAGATGCTTCATCGCTCAAAACGAAAGCTCTCCGCCTGAGCGAGAGCTCGAGCAGCAACCTGGGCCAGTTTTTGTTATTCTCGCTTAGGCGAGACAAGTTTGCTTGGGCGAGAATATCACTTCTCGCCATTGTTCGTACCTGCATCAACCATACATTCCATCCCAAACAACACATCGAGGTATTCCATGTAACCACAGTAGCACACAAGCCATATATGAACATGAAGCAAAGCTAGAATACACAAACATTAAGAAAATACGAAAAACCCTAGCTTCCCTTACCTTTTTTAGTAGACCTAAGCTTAAAGAGATTTCAGACACTGACAACGGTAATACCTCAGCTCTAAGAACGAACTCAGCAGTTGAAGAGCATGGACATATGAGCAAGGATGAGTCTATAAGGACGACTCAAGACATAATAGCGCAACTGGTAGGGAAAAAAGAAAAGAAGAGTGAAGTTTAACTTACATGAGGGCAACGTACTGCAAGCTTGGAGGAAAAGGGGGCTCTCTCTCAAACCATACCAGAGCACTGTGTATCAACTGTGAGAGGGGGAAAAGGAATAGTTTTTTTGAAATGAGTAGAATGAGAGGGTTAAAGCTGGTTTAGGGGTTTTAGGCACCCTATGGGCCCGCCTTAGGCCCAACAAACCAAGGTAGGCCTTTAAACTTTACGGCAAAATTTTAAGTGGGCCTTACACACATGTTCTCCCTTGATTGTAACTTTCCTTATTTTTTAAGATTTTATTGTTCCTTTTGAAGTTTTTATTTTAACTTTTGTTCTTTTTGGAAATGAAAAACATGTTTTAAGTTAGAAACATGTTCCAGAATACTCTGTGGTATTCATAGCAAATGTTGGAAATCAACACACTTAGGGTTTCATTTTTTATTTAAGGTATAATTATTGATTTGGTACCCCAATTTTTTGGTTAAGTTCAATTTGATCCCCATACTTTTGGTTTATTCAATTTAGTACCCTAATTATCTTACAAGATTCAATTTGGTCATCTCGGTTAAGTTAGAGTTAACACCGTGTCCTTACAGGACACATGTCAAGCCATGAAATTTTTTATTTTTTTAAAAAATATTTTACTTTTTTTTTTCAAAAAATTTTAAAATTGTCACGTGTCAGTTTACCATCGTGCCACGTGGCAACATACAATCATGACACGTGGTAGTGATAATAGTTGTTTTCAATTTAGTCCTCTATTTAAATTTTTAGTTCAATTTAGTACCCCAATTTTTTAAAATGATCCAACTTCGTCCTTTCCAATTTGATACCAAATTAGTAACTAAGTTTAATTATAACTTATATATACATGTTAAAATTATTGTTTTGAATTTATACATCAAATCACTACACCTAAATATTCAAATTATTTTATTTTTTACAAGTGTAAAAAATTTCATGTGCAAAAAATTACAAAGGTAAAAAATGTAAAAAATAAAATAATTTAAGTATTTAGGTGAAATGATTTGATGTATATACTAGAAAAAGTTATTGAAACATGTAAATATAAGTTGTAATTAAGCTTATTTACTAATTTGGTCTCAAATTGGAGAGGACGAAATTGAATCATTTTAAAAAATTGGGCTAGTAAATTGAACTAAAAATTTAAATAGGGGACTAAATTGAAAACAACTATTACCATGCCATGATTGTAAGCTGTCACGTATCATGATTGTAAGCTGTCACGTGACACGACAGTAAACTGACACGTGATAGTTTATAATTTTTTACAAAAAAAAAAAATTTAAAAATTTTTTAGAAAAAATTAAAAATTCTACAGCTTGACACGTTCCTGTACGAACACAGTGTTAACTCTAACTTTACGAAAATTACCAAATTAAATCTTTTTAGATAATTGAAGTATTAAATTGAACAACAAAAATATAGGAACCAAATTAAACTTAACAAAAAAATTGGAGTACCAATAATTATATCTTTATTTAACAAACAAGACTTAGTGAATTTATATTCAATACAATCTATATCACTAATAAAGAGATTTTCTCTTTTGATATTCACATTCTTTTTAATTTTATATTTTTAGTAATTATTCTCTTAAACTTACATAATTTGTAATAAAATATTACCTACTAATGGATAAATAATTTATTTTACAATTTTTTATAAAATTAATTTAATAATATGGATTTTATTTTAATAATAATATTTTTTTTTATTATAATAAAGAAATGATCCTATATCAAGTTTCTACTGCATTAACACTAAAAGACTACACATTTTAAGAAATCATAATTAATTTTAACAAATAATTATATAATCCTATAACTAACCTTAGTATAAAAAACGAAAGTTTATATAAAATTGAATACATAAGTATATTAAAATAATAAATACATGATTAAAGTGAATGAAATTAAAATAAATTATACATAATCTTGAAAGTACACTTGAGTAAAAAAAAACAGATGTTTTTATTTCTTTAAAAATTTTAAATTTTATAATATTTAAAACCTAATAATGGATATTTATCAAAATCGTTTTATATAATATTTAAAATGATTTATAAAGAATAATTTCTGATTTTATTATGGAAAAACGTTATGGAAAAAGCTAGTAGTATAAACAAACTCTTAATTTGATAACAGCACGTCGCAATCTATAAAAGTTATGTGGTAAAAAAATGTGTAGGGTTTTTAAATAGAAGAAAGTTAAATTATTGATTTGATCCCTATTTTTGTAGCAAAATATCAATTTGATCTCTTAATTTTTCTTATCTCAATTTGATTTTTATTTTGGGAAATTTGATGTCATCAAGTCCTCTCCGTTAGTGGTGTAGTAACGATGTTAAATGGGGTGCCACGAGTTAGTTTATGGATTTTTTGATTTTGATTTTGATTTTTTATTTATTTTAATTTTTTTTTTAAAAATTAAAAATTTGTCACGAGTTAGTTTATGGATTTTTTGATTTTGATTTTGATTTTTTATTTATTTAAATTTTTTTTTTTAAAAATTAAAAATTTGTCACGAGTCAAACTGACATTGTGTCACGTAATAGTGATAATGTCACGTGTCACTATAATGGAAGGTGTCATTTCTCTATTCTTAATTTGGTTTTAATATTTTAAGGTTAAAATACTCCGATGGTCATCGTTTTGGTTCAGAAATCTCAAATTGGTCCTCGAATTTTAATTGATCTCAATTTCGTCCTCATTTTTGTAAATGTGTTTTAAATCAACCCAATCGTTAACAGTGTTAAAATTATTAACGTTAACTTTATTTTAATCTTTTCTGACGTGGCTTTATGCATTATTTTGAGGACTGAAAAATTGGTGCGTGGACCCTGATAATTAAAATAAGCATCATCCTTGAAACCCTAAATTACTGAATTAAGGATTGGAATTGGGTGGTGAAGGTAGCACTGCACCATGAAAAAAAATTGCAGCCAACAACTTCTTCACTTCCACCCTATCCAAGGAAAAATCAACACCACCAATTACATACCAATTACAAAATTAGGTTTTCCAAAACCAAAATACGAAAAAAAACGTCCACCAAAACAACAAATATCATACCTTGAACTTTGGGCAACTCCAAAATTTTCTCCCCCCTGTTCTTAACAATTCTCGTGATTACCTTTTCACCACAATAGCAAACAGGTGTTAAATCGAACCTCCTCACCGCACCTCCATGAGAAGAAACGTTGGAATTTTTCATTTCCCAACCATTGCAAGTGCAGGACGAG
>Ga0214545_1003666_pt1 | contig 29147 bp, 17 predicted proteins | sample CNSS4metaG_FD_160064 | JGI IMG/M metagenome (GOLD analysis project Ga0214545, IMG submission 160064) | Root nodule microbial communities from cowpea collected in UCLA plant growth center, Los Angeles, California, USA - CNSS4 | ecosystem: Host-associated > Plants > Roots > Nodule | place: USA... | reverse complement strand
AATGATATAATAATATATATATATATATATATATATATATATATATATATATATATATATATTTATGAATGTTGTTATTTTTTTCCTTTACCTATTTTGGTCTGATTTGAGTGGTTAGAATATAAGCGTTTTTTTCTTTAATTTTAATTTTTTTTTTCAAAAGTTCCTTTACATTTACAATATTAATTTCTTTGATTGATTTTGAGTTTTAAAGAACTTTAATTCACCTATCATATTTGTTTGGAACTCATATCTTAAATAAGTTTAGAAAATTTATCACACAAGGATTTGTTTGTAACATTGACTATGATGTAATTTACGTATAGTTGAACTGTAAGAAAATTAGTTTGTAGAACATAGTGACATCTAATTTTTATCTTGAAAACTAATTTTCAATTATAAAGGAACTTAGTTTTTTTTTAGAACTGTCAAAACGGATCACCCGACCCAACCCGACTCGGTCTGTGATGGGTTGACCATTCAGTGGTTCAACCTAATCCGGCTCACTTATTAGCGAGACAGCAAAATTAGAACCCGATCCGACCCACCACGGGTTGGCGGGTTAAACGGGTTGGCTCATTGGCTCACTGACTTACTTAATTAAAAAAAACACACAATTTTTTTCTTCAATATCAAGAAAACTAAATTATAATTCCGATTAAAAATCTAAATAAACTTCAATATAATCCAAATAAAATCTCAAATTACGTTAAACTCCAAATACAAACCAAAATTAAACCAAAATTACAAAAATATAAATTACTATCTAACATCAAATCATTATGGTAACTTATCAAACTATAGTATTAGAACCTTGAATGAATAAATCCACAACATTTTCATCTCTTGAAACATCTTCTTTATCCCCATCTACAATATATATACATATATATATATATATATATATATTATATGTATATATATATATATATATATATTATATGTATATATGTATATATTATATGTATATATGTATATATGTATATATTATATATGTATATAACATATATACATATATAATATATAATATATATATATATATATATATATATATATATATATTAATTAAATATTTAAAATTTATTGGCGGGTTGGTGAGCCAACCCGGCTCATCACAGGTTCAACCCGAATGAGCTGGGTTCTTAATGGGTTGGGTTCATTTTTAACTCGTACTAAAATTTGTAATTTTTTTTCAACCCAACCCGACCCGAACCCGTGATGAGCCGGGTTGACTCACGGGTTATAACCCATTTTGACGGCTCTAGTTTTTTCACACCAACCTCAAAGAGTTCATTCTAAATAATACAAAGCCTTATTGAGCTTAAAAAATGTTGAGAAAAAGAAATATCCTTAAATCCAGGTAGTTGTTTCATATTTTCTTCCTTGCAATCTAAAAAACATTCTTTAACATCCATTTGTTAAGCTTCACATTAGGTTTAAATACTATTTTGGTCCAATTTGTTCAGTTTGGTCCATCTTTTTTTTTGTACGTTCAATTTGGTCTCTGTTTTTGTAAGGCCCACTTTTATTCTGGCCTAATTTTAAAAGGGTTGCCCAAATCAATTGGGCCTAAGGCTGGCCCATAGGGAGCCAAAGACCCTAATCTGTCCTAACCTCACTCATTCGTCTCCTTTTTAGAAAAACAATTCCCTTATTCCTTTCAAGAGCAGCTGTGAACTCTCTGCTAGGGTTTAACCCCCCAATCTTGGTCAAGGTTACTTAAGCTCGATCTCATTTTTCCACTCCATGTAAGTGATTTTCAAGCTCTTTACGTATCCTCTCTAAGTCATATTTTCGTACTTCCAGTTAGGGTTCCATAGTAACCCCATTCCTTTATTGTTCCGCTATTTTCCAGCTTCTAAGTTTGTTCCTTGAGCTGTGGTGTTCTGCTGTTGGTGTCGAGGCCTTGCGCTAGCTCATTCCAAGTAAGGGAAGCTAGAGTTCTTCGCTTTTTGTCGTATGTTGGTTGTTTCACTTCTGTTTTATGATTTTTGTGCCTGGAAAATGCTTGTCTTGAAATAAGAATGAACTGGTTATCGTTGGGAATGTGTGTGTGTCTCTGCCACGTGAAGCAGGAGATGGCGAACCGATGTTCTCGCCCAGGCGAGCTCATCTCGCTCAGGCGAGAGTTGCAGAAACTCGCCCAGGAGTATTGCACGAGTACTCGCTCAGGCGAGTGAACTAATTTTTGAGCGAAAAACCATCTCGCTCAGGCGAGATGGCCTCGCCTAAGCGAGCGCCCGCAAACTCTCCCAGGGCCACTGTCGTAGTCTCGCCTAAGCGAGAGTCTGTAGCTTGAGCGATGGTACTCCTCTCGCCTAAGCGAGGACGTCTGGTTTGAGCGAGACTCGCTGCAGGTCACCTTGTTTTCCTTCACTTGGTAGTTATGGACTGTTTGATTAATGGATCTACTTAATTTAAAATATGAGGCTTGGAAAATGCATAAAAATCTGTGGTTATGAAATTGGATTGATGTGTTGGTGTGATTTTGGCACGAAATTGATTGGATTATTGAATAATGTCATGAAAGGGATAAATATGCATGAGTGGGAGGGTGTATGGGTTATGAATGACGATCTGGATAAATTCTTGGCATATAACGAACATGAGATGGTTGGCTATGAAAGTGGCATGGTAATGAGATGAGCTAAAATTCTATATTCATGGATGAAGTATGAGGAGTTGGTATGGGTTTGACCTGGAATATAAAAGAGGTTGATTATAAAGGTTGACATGGGATATATATATGCGTGATGAATACGTTACTTACTTGTTTGATTATGATTGGTCCATTATTAGTGCGTAATTCCTTGAAATCTCTAGGTGGGGTTTCAGGGTCGTGCTTCAGTGGTCGAGACGTAATTCCATGGCCCCTGTTAGTGGGTGTCCATGGTGGTGCCTCATCTATATAATTTGGTAAGGATTCAAGGTAAGGATTGCATCCTGATACTCTAAGGAGTCAGTTACTCTCACTTAGAGCGGACTGACTCTTATGGTGAGAATAGCAGGATGCCTGAAACTCATTAAGGGCTAACCTTATGTGTGAGGGAATTGTTTCATTGTAACACTTGTAACACATAGCTCAGGGGTGAGCAGAGGTATCCACCACAAGTGCAAGCATCCGCTGAATTCGACCAGGTTATATATATCCGGATGAGTCGAGTCGAGTCTTAGTGTATAGTTTGAGAAGTCATAATGTGCTTGGTTGATATGTGTATATTGGATTGTGAAAATGTACCTGATTGTATTGATGAAATCTTTTGGCTCTAGCCTACCCTTTCTTGTTTGAATGCCTTGTATGTTATCCTTCTACTCTTGCGATGATCATCAATTTATTGATGGGAGCAAAGGCGAGAGGTACTCGTGGTCAACAGAGGAGAGAGGATTCCGCTGCATAGTCCACCTGGGCTGGATTTGATGTTTTATTTTGTTGGGCTTTTCTTAGGACTACGACCCATGTATCAGTTTGACTTATGATCTCTTTATATTCCTTTTTAATTTTATAAATGGTTTTCCTGTGGCACCGTGGTGTGCCTTATGTTGTAAGGAGTTAGGTTTAAAACTCCAGGACTGCGCTATTATGCTATCTCGTGCGACGTTTCCGTTAATTATGTTTGTTAATTTAATGGGACGTTACAGTTTTGGTAAATTATATTCAGCTTCGTCTTTTTCATTAACGTTGCTTGAACTGATAACGACAGACTGTACAAACGGACACTATTCACATTATGTGGACTATTTAATTATGATTATTTATGTTTTTTGAAATAAGTATATTTTTAGTTAAATTTGTTCAATTTAATCTCACCCTCCATATCTTTACTCTCAACCTCAACTTCATCATGACCTTAACCATTACCCTCCATTTCATGACTTTTTACCACTGTCGCGACCACCGCCAAACTAAACCCACAACCACTATCACCTTCACCAAAAAACTAATGTTGGTGGTGGCGATTGCGACAATGGTGATGACAATGGTAAAGGGTCATGAAATGTAAGGTAAGGGTGATGAAGCAGTCAATGGTGAGGATTATGAAGTGGAGGCTAAGGGTAATGAAGTGGAGGGTGTGACTAAATTGAACAAATTTAACTAAAATAGGGACTTATTTGAACAAAACAAAAACAATCATAATTAAAATAGTCTATGTAATGTGAATTGTGTCAACTTGTATACTCTGTCGTTATCAATTTAAATGACGTCAACAAAAAAGATGAAATTGAGCCCTCCTCCAATTGGCATATTCATCAAGTTGATATCAACTTTAAACCTAACTACACCTTATAAAACCAAATTATAAGGTAAAGTTTACCCTCACTTAAGAAATGAACTTTCAATTTAATTCAACCTTACAAAATTATCTTATAAGGTGAAATTTGTCTCTACTTATATGTTATAAATTGTCCACATCTCTAGTCGATGTAAGATCATCAACATGCACCTCTAATTTCGAGGCATGTACATTTCAAGCATAGGACTAGGTATTTGTGGTTGAGGATAATTCAATAGTAAGTGACACAATATGCCTAACTAACTTCCCTAGAATAGGCTCTGAATCACTTTGATATTATCTAAAGAAGTGAACTTTAAGTTTTACTCAATCCTACAAAACCAACTCATATATAAAGCGAAGTTTGCATCCAATTATATATTATATACTATTTCATCTTTAGTCAATGTGAGATCTTCAACAATGTCTTTTTCAGCTAATAAAGACAATGTGATTAAATTAAACAAAGCTATTTATGGAGAAAAACAAAATCCTAATTCAACAAAGTTTTATCCTTATATAGGTTTTCTGTATGCTAAAAGAGAAAATCATTAATATTTTTTATTCTTACGTATGTTGAGAATATTATTGTTATCTAGAGTTCCAAGTTAGAAATCATCTCTCATTTACACAAATTATTCTCGAATGATTTGAGAAACCATTAAACAAATACATATGAAATTCTTTACCTATCTAAATAGATTAAAGAACTTCTTCACAAGATCAACTTGACTAAAACTCTAATCCTTAACCAACTCCTATCACTTCTACTCTTCAATTAACAAAAAAACGATCCATTTTTGTTCCCGGCCCTTTATTATAGATTTTTTGTTAGTATTGTTCAAGATGTGACTATCACTGGATTTAGCCTACACTTTGTAAATAAGTTTGAGTATATACATAAACAATAAGAAAACCATTTAAAATAAGTTAAATATATATTTAAAGCTATTTTATAGGATTTTATGTGTATCTTGGATTCAACATACTCAAGGAAAAAACAAATAGTTTCTTGTAGAAGTAAAGAGGCTACAAAGACATCACTATTATTACAACTAAGAGTATATGAAATATCTACCTACTGAATTAAAAATCTCCACATCAGTCCTTCGTATTTTTATGACAATCTTAGAGTTGTCTTTTTCAACCCTAATCCTTATTTGCGTTCTATAACTAAATATTTTGAGTTGGATATTATTTTATGTATGATAATTAGGAATGTCAAAAAAATCCGTACTCACATGTATCCATAGTTAAAATTCGTAATGGGTAAAGAAATGAATATTGTAAATGTATACCCGCAGGTAATGGGTACATGTATTTTTTTTATGCTCGCATGTTAACGGGATGAGTATGGGTATCATAGTATTCGTACCCATAGATACGTGTACCATCTATACTATAATATAAATTAAAATAAAAAAAAATGATTAAAACATTAAAACGTTGATTTTGAATAAGTTATTTTTTATCAATTGGTTTTAAAAAAATCTTCATTTTTTTTTGTAAGATGTCATCAACACTATTTAAATAAGTTATTTGCACTTTGTTTGAAATTTATAAATGTTATGCATTATTTTTATTTGAATATATGGTAGAAATATATTGTTAAATATTAAAATTTTCTTATGTAAATACCTGCGGGTACCCGTAGATATCTGTGAATATTAAAAACATATGCAGGGACCTGCATAACGGATAGGCAATGGGGTTATGGGCGTTTACTCTTAACTTATATAGTGTTTAACTTTGTCTTTTCTACCCAATGTAAGACTTTGACTCACATTTAGATTATTCCCAACAATCTCCCCTCAATAGTGTGTCTTTTTTTTTCATATGGTATATTTTCCCCAAGGTGTATCGTGATCCCTTTTGGTTAGGTTATGTGGTCAATCACTCCTGTGACCTCTTTTTTACATATTGTGGTTCTACATATGAATATATATATATATATATATATATATATATATATATATATATATATATATATATATATATATATATATATAAACATTGATTTTATACATATAAAACATTTGACATACTACTAAAAAAACTTATATTTCATACCAATTTTGTTTTGAATTTTTTTTTTAGGAAATACTTATAAATTTTGTTATAATTTTTTTGACAGGGAATTGCTGCTATTGTTTTTGCAAAATATTTTGTATAAAATACTTTTCACAACAAATTTTGTAGGAAATACTTACGAATTTTATAATTTTGTAAGAAATAATTACTCACAAAGGAATTACCTTCCAATTAAGATTTTTAGAAAAAATATCAGGAAAAAGTTTTTTCTTGTACATTTTTTTAATAGATTTGAATGTAATATAAGAATTTTTAGTAATGACACTACTTTTAACCTAAAACCTTAAGATAATAAACTCTTTACTCTTATGTAGTATTTAACTTTGTCCTTCCTACTCAATGTGAGACTTTAACTCAAACTTGATTTATTCCCAACAAAAATAAATGATAGAAAGTAAATAAGAAAACATTATAATAAAATAGTTTTTTTATGAGAGGGAAACAGATAAGTGAAATGCTAATAATTCTAACCATTAAATAAACGCAATTTAATGTATAAATATATAAAAATGACTATAATTAATACTTGAATATTATAACTTAAAAACGGAATAATACGTAATTCATTATAAAAACAAAATTAATCCTAAAATTACAATAATTCAAATAAATTTTACAGGCTTTTCATCCAAAATTTTCGGCTTCAAGTGCATTCATATGACTAATGGACGTCCAAAGAGAGAGGAGAGTATCTTCTAAACATTGAATGGGAAAAGAACTGCAATATTAGAAACAATGGTGTAAACATAACAAAGTAATTTGTAATCAAGGATGTGAAAATCCTTTGGTCTTGTTTCTCACTAACACTTACAACAAATTATTAAATTTGTAAATCTTTTTCTCTTTCTCTACCTCTATTTAATCAGCATCAATGTGTAAGAGTGGAACGACGGAATATTATAATAACACATGAGTGATAAAGTGATTTAGTGGTTAGATGGAACACTATTACAAAAACTCATATTTCTTGTCAATTTTCTTTTGAATTTTTTTTCGTAGAAAATACTTAAAAATTTTGTTGTAAAAAAAAATTGCAAGAAATTACTACCAATTTTTCTGCAAAATATTTTGTATAAAACACTTTTCGAAAAAAATTTGTAGAAAATACTTGCAAATTTTATAATTTTGTAAGAAATAATTACCATGAAGGAATTACTTGCCAATTAAGATTCTTAGCAGAAATGGCAAAAAAAAAAAAATCTTACAAATTTGTTTGTAAGAAAAATCCCATATAATATGAGAATTTGTAATAGTAGAAGGATAAAAAAGTAGTAGGTGAGGTTGTATCTTGTCACTAATAATTTAGAGAAATAAATTTGATTTGGTAGGTCTAGAAGAAAAGGTGAAAGAGATGGTAGGTTTAATTTCTCTCACTAAGAACACCTAGCAACTAACACCAGCTGATAAAAAAAATTATAGTCATTGTAGAACGAAAATTTGGATTCAGTGATTGAAGATGGCGAGCATTGACACCAGAATCGAAATTCCAATGAGAGTGAGAGAGTTGGAAACAGATCCCATGATTGTTGTAGCTTTTGCTGCTTCAGGGGTTTCAGCAGTTGCAACACCACCGGCGTCGCCACTGCCTCCAAGACCACCGACTGGTCCACCAGCACCACTGACTACTCCAATACCGTGTACGGGTGACGCGGCCGGAGCTGTAGCGGCGGAGGAAGCAACAAAGAAAAGGATGAGAAGGAGAGCGACGGCGAAGGTGGTGACGGAGGTTGGTTGCGATGCCATGGTGAATGGAGAAGAAGAGAATGAAATGTTTTGGGAGGTGTTAGGGTTTTTATTTGTTTCTTTCTTTTTTTCTGAAGAGAAAGAGGGAGGGAAGGTATTATTTATAATGATTGCACAATGAGGTGTGAGGGAATGAATGGTGGTGACTTAGTAATGGTTTTTTCCATGTCCATCATTTTAGTTTTTTCTTAACCTTTTCGGGTTTTATTCATGCGACATGCAATAAAAGAGGAGATTCCACTCATTCTCATCTCATATTTACAAACCCTAGATATTAGTGTCTATTAAAAGATGTTTGCTTCTCCCTTTATTTTAGGATAATAAATAAATAAGAAGATTAAAATTTAAAAAAGGAAGTTAACAAACTAGTAGCAAACCTATTTTTCAAACTTTTGGAAACTTTAAACTTTTCCTAAATATTTATATTTATATCTATAACAATATATAAAGAGGATTCTCTTTTGTGTCCACATTTCAAAATATCAATTTTACCCTTTAAAATATAATTATTTATTAAATTTTTAAAAATTAACCGTTATTTTTACAAATTTTTTATAAAATTGTCTATTTTTGTTTCTTCTCTTCTTCTTTATTTATCAACGATGATTCTCTTGTCTTTTATGATATATTTCACTTTATTTTTAATAAAATATAATTTTATTTTATATGTTAACTTAAATACATTACAATATCATCACCTACTAATATAATATCATACATATTTAAAAAATACGTACACACAAACGCAATAGCACCTGTGTTTATACTAGTTTGTTTAAAAATAATACTTGTTGAAAGGTAAAATAAACACAAAGAATGAAAACAAAACATTATCGGTGTATTGTTATAGATAAATTATATTAGAAAAAGTTATTTTTTATCTTTTATTTATGGCTTTAATATTCTCTCTTATATCTACCATTTATTTTGATTGTTACAAGCTTAATAAAATGATTTTGACATGTGTTTCAAGTTGTCAAAATTAAAGGCTAGTCAAGTTGTATTAGTTTGCATGATGTGATTAAGTGTACCCATAAAACTAAAACTTACAGGTGAAAGTTAAAACCTTTCATTTTTTTTTTCATCATTCTTAATTTATCATCTTGTTTGTTTTAAAGGGTATAAATGTGTTGAGAGATTACTTGATGTTTTTAATGTTTGTTTTCTTTCTCTATTTTATGCATTTGTGATTCATCGAGAAATGTTTTATTTTCAAGTTATAGGTTGATAAGTTAGTTTTGCCCTAAATTGCACGAGATAAGTAACATGCTAAATCATAAATTACAAGTATAGTTGATATTTTTATTTGTAATGTTAGTTCAATTTATATGTTCCTTAATCATACATTGCAACATATATCTATTTACGTACTTTTTGGTATATGCCAATTATAATTAATTTATCAACCCACTCAGTCTAACCCAATTCTATGTTAGTTTCAAACAAGATAAATCAAATTCAACTTGACTACAAAATAAATTATAATTCTTTGTTTAATGATTTTATTTCACAATGTAATTTTCTATTTTTTCATATCAATAGTATTTATGTATGTATGATTATTATTGTTAACTTATAATTATTAACAGGCATTAAAAATAGTTATTTTGAAGGGTTTTTTTTTCTAAATAAATTATTAATTCTTTTAATTACTCAAGCTAATGATAAAATAAGTATACTTGGTCAAAATTGGATTGCTAAATAAAATAAAATGAATGCAATGTAACTTGTCCAACAAATTTAAATCATAATTAGGAACCCCTCTAATAAATAATTCTTCGAAGTTCAAATACCCTTTTCTTTCAAATTTGGAAATCTATAAAAAATTTTAAGTTTCATGTACTCAAACTTTTATTTTAATATGTTTATGTATTATTGACATTATACTGTATCTATTAGTTAAAACGATAGCTTACTAAAAGATGTAATATGATAATGAAGAACAAAATAAACAATTTCTAAACAAATCTGAAGAAATTTTTTAAAATACTTTAGACTAGATTTGACACCTGACTTTTTATTTCACGAGAGCAATTAAAAGGTATTACTGCATAATTTCAAAAATCTAAAGCAAATTAAATTAGAATTGATTCATTTTATTTAGACTAAATAATATATATTTAACCTCCTAACTAATACGGCAATCAATCACGTATTCGCAACTCTCAATAAGGATGTCAACGAGCGGGTAGGGTACGGGTAGTAGCTCTTCAGTACTTCTACTCATTGAACAAATATCCGTCCCGTATCCATGTCCATATCTGTTGGATATCTGTTATGCGGGTATCCGCATAAATTTTTAATATCCACAGATATCCGCAGGTATTTATACAAAAATAAAAATAAATATTTAACAACATATTTTAATCATAAATTCAAATAAAATACAATACATAACATTCATAAATTTTAAACAAAGTCCAAATAACTCATTTAAATGGTGTTAAATGACAATTTACAAAGAATTGATTTTTTTTTTTAAACTAATTGATAAAAAAATAACTCATTCAAGATCAATATGTTAATATTTTAAACATGTTTTTTTAAATTTTAAATTAGAGTATAGCATATACAGGAATCCACGAGTACGGATACTATGATACATGTACCCGTCCTGTTAATATGCAAATATTAAAAATACTCCTACCTGTTACCCACGGGTATTCATTGATAATATTAATTTTTTACTCGTTGCAGGTTTTATCCACGGATACAAATTTTTTTGACATCTCTACTCCTGAAGACAATTCATCCACACTGCTCTTTTAAATTTGTCAAGTTTTATTCCAATGTTTTACTTTCTAATTATATTTATTTGGATATTTTAAATATATTAAAATCAGTGTAACTTAAATATGTAATAAACGGATAATAAGAAAACAGTAAAAGATTTAGACTCAAAGATCAGCCTGTATCTGTTTAAATTTGACAAAGGAAGTTAAGTGGGCCAAATTTAGATTTGTGTTGAATATATTTTTGATTCCTTAACTTTTAACAAAAATTGAAAATAATTCTTCTTCAAAATTTTGGACTAATTTAGTCTCCTAACTCTAGAAATATGTCTATTTAGTCATTTTAATCAAACTTTTCTAAGTTGATTTGACAGTTCCAAACGCATTTTATGATAATATTTGAGTTGTTTCTATCATTTAACTCATTTTCGCCTCAATGTTAACTAAAAAACACGTTTAAAACGTCAAATAAACTTAATAAAATTTGGTTAAAAGATTATATTCTCCTAGTTTTTAAAAATGATGGGACTAAATTGGTCCAAAGTTTTAAAAAGAGACTAATTGATTGTTCAGTAAAAATTAAGAGACAAACATATTTAACCCTTTAGAATTTTTATCTGACAACGAAAATCATGTTCTAAGTTTTTTTTCCAACAATTTGGAACCCATACCTTTCTCAATCTGAATAAAACTTCCTTAAATTTTTACTTTTCAAAATGTCTAATTTGGGATGCAACCTTTTATATGTTAGATTGTATATTTTAAAATATAAAATAAAAATTCATTATGGAAAATTCAGAAAATAAATGTACTCCAAATCATATCATTCAAAATACAAATATATTCTAAACTACATAATTCAAAATATATTTTTTATATTTTAAATTATACATTTAAATATAAAATAAAAAATATATTTCAAAATACAAATTTTACATCTCAAATTACATAATCACAAAAAAAAAAAGTTTATGCATTACATAAAAAAGCTGCCCAATTCCTGTTCTCATCGTCAAACCGTCTTACAATTTTCTTATTTATTTAAGATGATTCGTTGTACGGATTAAGAAAAACACAAATTAAGTATTTGATCTCAATTTTCCTATTTACAAATAATAAATACATAAAATCCCACTCGTAAGTATTCCATAACAAAATGGTCAGCCACTTATTTCCTGAAAATTTAAATGTCACAATTATACAGTATTTTTGAATCACTATCTGATCTCAGATTTTACAACTAGTCAAATCAATTATTCACAACACATATTTTATGTAAATTACATTTTCCATGTTGAAATTAAAACATAACAAATAAATTAATATATAACTATTTAAAATGTGTATATTAAAATTTTAAACAATGGATGTTATCCATATAAAATCCAACAAGATAAAGATGAACATTAAAATTGTAAAATTTCCACTGAGAAACCCATCACTTTTGAGAATAAGTATGAAATTAACAAAACCGATACCTTCTCCCAACCCCCACCAAAAAAGACTTGTAAATGCCACTATATCCTTCTCCAGGCATTCATTTGTAATTTGGAAGGTGGTCTTCCTATAAAATTTGAGTCAATATTATTGCAATTCAAACAAAATAACATTAAATCAGATTTTTTTTTTCTTGGGCCTGTTTAATTATAAGAAATAGTGTGGTATATTCAGTTGGTGAAACTTATGATGATTGTACTGGTATATTCATAAAAAAAGAAAAAAAATCAATGTAAGCCACGAAAAGGGCTCTGACAAAGTCCTAAAGAAAATAAGAAAAGCAATATAACACATGTTGAATCCTTTATCCTAAGATTTTTGGTACAGTGCCAAGCACAGCAAGGAAATCCAAGTATACAACAGAAAGGTATCTCTTTTTAAGATCTGAATAATGGTAACAGGAAAACTTCATCACCCCAATCAATTTTTTCATATTACTTTGAAATCCACCAGACAAAAGTAATGCTTCTAAAAGTCTCACTGATGGCTAAAAGAGTGCATTCCACCATGCTTCTAATAGAGTATAGTATACCACCACCAATCCATACTTCGATTTATATGCTTTAAAAATGAATTTTATTTAAGTTTATACCCTCATAGCTTCTCCATCTACCATGTATAGCACATGCACTTTATTACAACCACAGAATGCACAAGTCTGCAGCTTCTTTCTCTGGTGCCTCTGTAATTTTTATTAAGACAAAATAAACAAATCATTGTCAGCAGCAGATAGAGTTTATAATATCCTATAACTGAAGACATGTGAAGATGAACCTTTGCCTTAAAATACTTCTACAAGAAAATAACATAAATAAATTTTTAAACATAGAATATATCCTATGACAATTATAAACAAGAGTCTCTGTTGTGGAATCAAGACAGAAGGATTCATTTACATGTTTGCTTGAATTTCACACATTTTATGGCTTCTGCATAAATTCATGACGGTGTTTCTTATTTTGTCTGTGGGTTATCTGCTGCTACCTTTCTTTTCTACAGACCACACTCCAAAGCCCTACACAAGTGTTTGTACAAACTACAAAGGCAGTAGAATGGTTATGAAAAAGACATTGAAAAACCAGATACTACAAAAGCCAGATAGAGTCTGAAGGAAACTGAAGAAATGACCTCACTTGACTTGCAGCACCTAAGCATAGTTTTGTCCAATGGGACTTGAACAAGCCCAAATCAGAAAGATCGCTAGGATGTTGAAAAGGAAACTACTTTCTAATGGGTCAAGAGTAACTCGTTATATAAAAAGGAATAAGTTCATGAATAAGGAAAATTTTGAGTCTATTCTAAAAGGACACAATTAAAAGGGAACCAAGCCTTCAGGTCATTTTACCATATACCGAGGCAAAATTGAAATTGAGGGACACTTTACTAATGAATGAATTAACTTAAGGATTATACTTCTGGAGATGAGGTCTCGGGATATATTGCAATGCTAGAAGTTCTTTCTTGAGTTTAGAGGACAAGACCCAATTTATTAAAGAGGGAGGCAAAAACTTTTAGGGAGAGCAATGGTGTGGCTTGAAGGGATAAAACAGAGGGTTCGTAGCAATGCCACATGTGGCTAAGGCTCGCAGCATGGGAGAGGTTGGAGGTGGTTCGGTGACACACCTTATTGCCAATAAGAGTGATCAAGGGACTCAGATAGCCTTAGGTATGCATGTGGACAAAATAAAAAAGAATAGAAAGGAACTAAACAGATTAAACAAAAAAACACAACAGTGACATCAATTAAAAGTATATTCATATCCTTGCTGGATGATCTTTTGGAATTAAATGTAGAATTTCAATACAAGGGTGGGTAGGACTGAGCATAATTCACTGTGAAAATTCCAAAAGACTCTTTCATGGTGGAGTGTGTTAGAGATATAATAAAAAACCATTCATATGCTTTTACTTAAAAGCTTCAGAACTTCTGATAGTTAGTTCAAGACACTAGACTACATGGGGAAAAAGGATTAAGATCAAGGGAAAAAGGGAAAAGGAGTAAAATCAGATGTGACGTGGGATACAAGGGAAAGGTGGAGATGAGGGTAGGAAATTGCCGAGTATTATGGTACAAAAGACTATACCATCATACAAACGAATTTACAAAAATTTCTATCGACTTAGTTTTACATAAGCCCAAAACAAAAAAACACACAAAGAAACTTGACCTGCAGCTGAAAGCTGGCACACAAAAATGTGATCCATGAAAACTAGGAAAACTCCGATTCTACCATTTTTATGATTCTGCTTAGTGAGTCTACCGGTTCTGCTCAGCGGTGATTCAACTAGTCAGAACACGACCCTAACTACCTTAAGCAATACACCACTTAGTCATCGGGACCTCATCCTACCAAGTCAAGAAGACAAGAAGCAACAATACCAGAAGAAATGGTTTTGGATTACACCCTTCACAAATGCTACCAACATAACATTGAGATAACCTCTGACCAAATGAAAACAGAACGAAGTAAGACCGATAAAAGGATTAGATTTCCAGGATATATGGTTCCTTTCTTTCATATTGGAGCCACTAGACCAAACATTCTACACACAACCAATCTCAATGAAAGTGAGAAAATAATGTGTATATATGGCATACGTGATAGAAAATAATTGAAAGCCTTAATTAATACTGTGGGTATAAACTTCAGATAGTAGACAAACTTAAAGATAAATCTAAAATCAAGACCAACAAAACTTACATTTCAGAAAATATTGGGGTTATCAATTGCATATGGGTTTACTGAAAAAGCACCTATCATAGAAACAAGAAGAGGAGCTTGACTTGCAATATAAAAATAACTTTTGACATTGAAGGATGCCTTTTTTTAGCAAGTATCCTGCAGAGATAACACACATGTAGCAATTAACACAACTAGGGATTACAAAGAAAAACAGAGGCACTAAGCTTAACATTAGTTCAACTAAAAAAAGTATGCTTAGAAGTGAAATACAATTAGCATTAGGGCTAGACGTTTTGGGAATAAAAAATGACGTAAAAAGCAAGGCTAAACTTGACATTTGGCTCGTTTATGAATGTCACTGTACAGGAAAGTGACAAAAAAAAAGCCTTAAAGTTTAAGTCCTACAAAGGCATATAGGAACTAAAACTAACGATTTTTATGGCTAGGACTTGAGACACACAGAAAAAGCAGGGGACAATGTGTACTAATATGAGTGTATGGGATTTGGATTTATGGTTTAATATTAGTATTGTGCACTATTATGAGTGTATGAGGATTGAAACTTAAGTTTTCTCCATACACGAACGGACTCCTAAACGAGTATAACCTAAGCGGATTTGGGACCAAATTTCTACCAAACAAAGACCAATTAAAGTTAGAAAAACAGATAGAAAGTGTTTCTATTTTCTTTGCACTTTCCTCATAAATATTCATTTGATGAACGTATCTAAGGTTGGAAAGTGAAATAATTAGAACTAAACCCTACATAATCATCCCAAATCTTGGACAATCATTTTTTATCTTCTCTTTATTTGATCATTTAAGGCCGATGTCCATAAGCTTTAAAATGTCCCTCATTCCCATTTTCTGGAAGGCCATAAAAGATTGCTTAAATTGGCCTCAAAGATGTAGTGATTCTTTCTACCTAGTTTCATTATCCTTCACTAAAAAGCAACCAAATACTAGTAAATTTCTTTATTCCTTCTATTCCCTGTCATGTCCTAAATGTCAAAGAAGCAAGTTGCTTTTAAGCAATTTAAAAGAAACATATGTACTCTCACATTCAAAAGGCTACAATTAAGAGCACTAAACACATTTTTTTTCTTAATATGGCCAGACATTAAATTTCATGTGGCCTCTAGATACCCATAAAGCTTATAGTCATTCGAGGGATCATCAAACTTATGTAAAAATCATAAAAGCATCAGTTTATCAAACAATTGAACAAATGGGGATGCTTCGCAAAGAACAATCATATTTGAGGCTTCAAAGATAGGAACTAACAATAAAATAAACTAAGCATCAAAATACAGAAGAAAGATTATTACACATTGAATCATATACAAAAGTCACCCTCAACTTAAGTAAAGGAAACGAGTTTGAAACTTACTGGAACATACAAACAACACTCATCTTAAATGCATGTTGGAAAGGAAATCCGACAACCTGAAAGCATCATGTTTTATGTTAGTGAATGAAAAAAAAAAGGAGGAACATAGCAAGGTTAAGGTCAGAGATAATGAGAAAGAAAAGAGCAACCTTATGTCTTTTGCAATTACGGTATTTCCATCTGCAGCCCCTAGATGTCGCAATACTACCTGCTCCACACGTCCGTCTCGATATGCATGCTGCGATTAAAGATTTAAAAAACCAATCTCCAGTCAATTTTTGCAAATAGATGCCTCAGAACACTTCTCAAGCCTCGCTTTTAACACAATTCAAACCCCAAACCACAATCTAGACATCACAATTCAACACAAGGTAGGGTAGGGGAATAGAAGCTGTATGCCTGAAAATACTAATAGACTTAGATACCAGAAAGATAGAAGTAAGTTGCACCACACCATTGTTTCAAATGCAATAAATCCTATAGTGTATAAAAAACCATGTATATTATTGCACAACAAACAAAAGATATTTATTAAGTGTATACCAGGAAAATAGAAAAATGGCTGGCCGGGGGGAGGGGTTGTTAAAATAGAACTAGATATATTCACTAAAGTACCTTGTAGAAACAACTTGTTCCGAAAGGGCAGTTACCATCCCCAAAGTCAAAGTGCTTGCAGTCAATTGACCTACAAAAGGAATTAAACAATTACCAAAAGTGTATCATAAAAGGCATAGTCATTAACTATTTCACTCAGCTGAGCTATTTTTTTTTTTCCTTGTTGTGAAATATATGCTATATTGCTCGTCATCAGCTGCCCTGAGGCACATGCAAATCAATATAAAGAAGGGGCAAAGGAAATGGGTCGTCCCTCATCAATAAGACAGCATACAACGGTGAACCAATGTTAAAACTCTCTGCGCTTCAATTGTAATCAGATCATGGATTAATTGGATAGAAAAAGAAAAAGAAGTCATAAGAGTTTGTGAGAGATCAAGAAATTACTTGAGCTTTTCCTTGTATTTGTCAATGATTTCTTGTTTCTCTTCAGTTGTTGAGTACCAAACGACACTTGGAATGACAAAGTACGATAGCTTACGACAAATAGGACAAGCCCTCAATGTACTATTAACATCCATCCCCAATGTTGGGTTACTACTACGCCAATTCCTAATACAGGATATGCAAAATGGATGATCACATTCGGATAGCAGCCCAAACTTGCGTTCAGCTAATATAGGCTTTGACAGAACACGCTCAAGGCAAACACTGCATTCAATTTCTTGACTTCTTTTCAATGCATCAAGATACTTATGCCTACTTTCACAAGTCTTCATATGCTCTTCTCTTTCCTCAGGTCGGAAAGGATGCAAGCAATGCTTTCCACAGGTGGGACACAGATCCCCATGAATATGAGGACATTTTTCCCCTCGTGGACAGTTGCCAGCAGCAGCAAATGAACAGATTGAAATCTCAGAAGGTGAAGTGATTATGGATTGACCAACATTGTCTTCCCCTAAAATTTCATAATACTCAATTTCTGGATTCCAAACCAGTTCATGATTCCAAGCCGGTTCACTAGGAAGAATGTATGGACTACTGGAAAGAGACAACTCTGCAGTTGTACCAACACCATTTGAAGTAGTTATAATATTTCCAAAAGCACCAGTATCTGAAACCACAGTATGGTTTTCAATTACTGAAGAAGATGGAATAGAAGATTGCGCTTGAGAAGCTTTGATGTGATCATATCTGCAGCGACTACCATAAGCACAGACTCCTTTCTGATAAAATGTGCATATCTGTCATAACAAGAAAGCAAACAGAAATTATAAGAGATATGTACATCAATAATAATCAATTAGGTGGGTCTGCAGCAAAAAAGAGTTTGCATCACCAACATTATTTGGAGGATCTTTCCAGTCATGAGAATATTCACAATGCTCCCCTTTCAGACAGGCTCCATGAGCAAAGAACTTACAAAGAACCCTACAAAATTCAGAAGACAAGTAAGAAATTACAAAAATTGAAAGGAGAGAGAGAAAAGGCCCACACAAGACTTATCATGTGTATAAAAAACTAAGGTCCCCAATAAAAACCTTTTATCCAAAATTCCAGAAAGGAAAACAAAAGACTGGATTCAAATGATTTCAGAGTTAAGTGCCAACTACAATTCACAAAAAAGATAGCAATGCCAAATATCATTCTTCTACACAACGGAAATCAACATTGTTATGACATCCAGGAATGGTTTACTGCCTGTGATGACCATAGAAATCTATGTTACGAATGATGATAACCTAAAAACCTAAAAATTATAACAAGTACAACAAAAAAGCTAGCAACTTTCAACCACCCTTTCTCTTCTGAATTCTGATGATCAACGAATGGCAAACACCACCGGATATAAAACAAAATAATCTGAATCGCTCAAACATAAAAAAATAAAATAAAAAATCAGGATTATAATAAAACAAATAGCATAAACATACAAAAACCAATCAACAATCAACAATCAACAGAGATTGAAGAAACAGCAGAACAAAAGACAGAAAACCCACATCAAGAAAAGTCAATCAACCATGGGAAAAAGCAGGATGGTGAGACTCACCTCTTAGACATGGCAGTTATTGAAAAGAATGAAATATCCTTAAATTAAGCGAGAGTTGTTGAGAGAATCAAAACCCTAAACCTCCAAAGGGATTATTGGATGAAGAAAGTGGTGAACAAAAAAGGGGGACAACCAAAAAAGTGAAGGAGGTAACACGTGGGGCTTTGCAGCCACTCAAATTAAGAAAAGATTGAGAGCACAAGAGAAACGGTGGTGGTTAAGGTTGGATGGATGGTGGCAACGAGATATTAATAATAATAGGAATAGAAATAGTAGGGAAGATTGGAAATTGGATTTGGATTTGTATGGTAAAAATTATGGGAGAGAAAAGTAAGAACACAATGTTACAGCTTGTCTGTGTTCAAAACTTCCCAAACTCTCACTTCTGTATCACGTGTACGTGAGTTTGCTCTCTCCTACGAACACGTGTTCTCTCCCATATTCATTGTTCCGACAACATTCACGAATCAATCCATTGATTTTTTCCTTGTTTATAACACAGCTACCTATTTTGTTAATTCACATGTTCTTCGGAAAATGTTGTCAAATTATGGACCGGCGACTCTTAGGGTCACACTTGAATGAGATGAATTAGGTCAAATAGCTAACACATATAGTTCAATTTGTATTATTTTTTTATTTAATAGGAAAATGGATCTAGAGAGTAAAAATGACTAAATTTAAAAGAAAAGAGAAGTAAAAGTAGAGTTATATTAATGGATAAAAATTTATATTTTATAGTAAAAATACCTAAAGTAAATTATTAAAATTTGAATAAATTAATTTCATTTTTTTATTATTTTAACATTTTTATTTTAATTATTTACTTATTTTAAAATAAAATTTATATTAATATATTTCTTTCTTCATTCTTGTGCATTAAAGTTTTGGTAAATATGTTTTCCATGCATTTTTTCTTTGTCTATGTTTCCACACTATTTTTTTAATATATTGTTTAGTTAAATTTTTTTAATGGATATGATATTTAATATCTTTTTTAATTGAAAAGGTAATTTTCCTTCTCAGGAGGTTGAGCTCTTTTGGAGTGAAGTAATAGTGATTAATGGGGAAAAATCTTGTGCTATGGTTACCTTAAGATTGGTTTTCATTGGAAAAATAAAGCCTAAATTTGATTTCTTTACTTTTTGAAGGATTTTATTTTTACATTAGTTTGATTTGCATCAAAATCAGGTTTGACCTATAAGTCTATATTTGAAAGTTTATTATGTTATAAGGTTTTGTAAAAGACGGACATGTTTAAGTGTAGTTTGGATAAGTTGTAAAAAAAAATGGGTCATGTTAAATTTTAAATTGTCAATCTATTTCGGTTTAGTCTTTCAAATTAACATACAAAAATTGAGTTCATGTTGACCTGTTTTTTTTCTTACTTTTTATTTTTGTTTAAATTAAAATATAAAATAAAATAATTAAAAATATTAAATTTTCTATGTTATATATTTTAAAATATATAAATATACAATGTTATTATAATTTAAATTATTAAATTATTACTTATAATAAATTTAAATTATTAACACCGATTAAATTTTAATTATTAGTTATAATAAAATAATTTAACATATGAATATAAAATTATTTATTTTATTCAATTAAAATATTAATTAATCAATTAAAGACTTAAAAAATATTCTTATGATTAAATATTATATATATATATATATAGTACAAGATAATAAATTATTTATTTATAACAAAAAATACTTGTATACAAAATATAAATTCATCTTTAAAAAGTTTTATAATTTTTTAATCTTTTTATGCAAGGTAATTAATTCTGAAAAGATAAATAAATATACATTTAAAACATTATAAAAGTGTTGACTTAATTAAATTTTAACTTCCTAATAATTGTGAAATTTTTTTATTAATTGTTAATAAATTTTAATCGGTCCTAAAAACGTTCAAACTTTTCAACTACTGTAAATCTCTTCTATTAAATTTTTCTGTTAATTAGGTCGTTGTTAAATATATGTCAGTTATTTTATTCTATCATTTTATAACTTATAAGTTTATAATTATATAATTCCATAATCACATAATCTTAAAATATAATTTTATATTTTTTAATACTTAAACAGAATTTCTAGAGTCTCAAAAAGTGGTCACGGTGTAAAATTTTAACATTTAAATATTTCCAAATGTAGTATCAAATTCTATCACTTTTATTCTGATTAACTTAATTACACTTAATGTTTTTGTTCACTGTAGGGACACTGGCCATAATTTTTTCAATCCTTCATTGTTTTATGTCTTATTTAGGTTTATTTATAGACAATAAAGGAAATACTATAATAATAAAAGGCTTAAATGGTCTTTTGGTCCTAGTTTTGGACGATTTTTTTCACTTTTGTCCTACTTTTGAAAATGTTTTCAGTTTGCTCCTACCTTTCGTAATTTGTTTTCAATCAACTCCTTTTCGTTAACTCCGTCTAAATCGTTAACGGAACAGTGTCAGCGTAGTGATTTTGTGTGACGTGGATACTGTTCAGTGACGTGTCTGTTTGCACTGTGCTGACCATTTAATTGAAATTGCGGATTGATTTTAGGGTTTAAGTTGGATTAAATTAGGTTTAGGGTTGTTTATGTCGAATTGTGGATTTGGGGGTCGAATTGGGGATTTTGTCGTCGCTCTTTGAAATTCTGGAATTTGGCCTTTCAGATCAATTTTTGTCTTCTCAGTTCGTCGCTCATCTTTGGACAATCGTTGCAGATGGAAAACCGTTTTCATCACGGAGGTATGTCCTACTTTAGGGTATTATTTTTGGTCAGTATTGATTGGGTTTAGTGTTAATGATTAGGGTTTTGTTTATGCATTCCATGAAATATTTTAAATTGTAGTTGCTTTTTCGGTGGTGCATTGTTTATTATTTTCACTGGTGACCCACCATTTTTAATTGCTTGTGTTGTCGCTATCTGTGGTGGGGTGGGTTTCATGGTTAGTTGTCGGTTTGTCGGTTGTAGATGGAGTATTTGTTCCCCATTTAAACATTGTTTACAATTTGCAGGTTTTTTTTTTGTGTTTCCAATGTCTGATGAAAGGTTTGAGGTTGTGGTCCACCACCGTGGTGAATTTGCTGAAAATGAGTGGTGTAAGTATGTTGGTGGAGAAATTACTCATTGGTCATGCGATCCTGACCGTTGGAGTTATTTCGAAATATTGGGGTCTCTTCAGGAAATGGGGTATCATAGCATAAAGGGGTTGTGTTATTGTGTTGAGATGTTGTTGCACCCCTTGAATGATGACAGGGGTGCACTTAATATGCTTCATATCGCAAGGCATTATGGTGAAGTGCATATGTTTGTTGTGCATGGAGTTGATGAAGCCCAGGTAGAGGATAATATAGTGGAACCTGAAGGAGATGCTGGGAGACCTATAGAGAGTGGTGAAAGCAGTCATGCTGTTAGTGAATTTGAGGTACTAGGAACTGAGATTGTAGTCAGGTCTGTTCCACCTGAAGATGTAAGGTCTACTCCACTTGAAGATGCTAGGAACCAAGAGACTGAAATTGGATCAGACGAAGGTGAAGTGGTTGACAGTTTAAGGAGGTGCGCTTTTCCTGCTCCTGAGATTGTAGCTAATGATGTTGTGGGTGAAGGTATTGGGCATTTGGAAGAAGAAGTAGGAGTTCAGAATGTGGGTACAGGTGGAGAAGAAGTGGGAGTTGAGAATGTGGGTACAGGTGAAGAAGAAGTGGGTAATCCAAAAGCTTATAAAGGGATGGATAATATTCCTGAAGGTGATCATGATAGGGATTGTGATGATGAAAGGACTGGGGTTGTGGTAATGGAGGTACTGAAAGCGTAGTTGATGTAGAAATAGATGTTGATTATGGTCAAGGTTTGGGGTCAGGTGAAGTTGGTCCTAGTTCACAAAACCATGATAGTGAAGATAATGCAAGTGAGTCAGAACATGATGGGATGAGTAGAGATAAAGGACTTTATGATAATAGTTGGGAGTCAGAAGAGTTGTGTAGCATTGAGGGCAGTGCTAGTGAGATAGAACATGATGAGATGAGTGGTTATTTGGGTACATGTAAGAAACCAAAGTCAATGGTTGATTATAGATGGGAGGTGGGGACAACCTTCGTGGACAAGGAACAATTTGTTGATGGTGTAAGAACGTATGCTGTTTATGCCGGGAGGAACTTGAAGTTTGACAAAAGTGACAAGGAAAGAGTGCGGGTGAGATGTTTAGGGGCTCAAGGGAAGTGTGATTGGTCCCTTATTGTGGATTTCTGGTTTCATGTCAAACATGGCAGCTGAGAAAAGTTCAAAACCGTCATAAGTGAAACAGAGAATTTAGTATAAATTTGATGAATTCAAAATGGTTGAGTAAAACCTTAGACAACACATTAATAGAAAATCCTAATTTGAAGCTGGTTGTTATACATAATAAAGCTGCAAGGAAATGGAATACAAAGGTGTCAATTTCAATGGCTCATAGGGCAAAGCAACTAGCAGCAAAGGTGGTTGAAGGATCTTTTAAAGATCAATATAGGAGGATTTATGATTATGCTCATGAGATAATTAGATCAAATCCCGAATCCACAGTTAAAGTTAAAGTGGAAGATGTTAATGATGAGAAGATTTTCATACGAATTTACACTTGTCTAAAGGACAATTTTGTAAGTTGTCGACCCATCATAGGCCTTGATGGTTTTTTTTGAAAGGACAATATGGGGGTGAGCTACTAACTGCAATAGGTCGTGACGCAAATGACCAGATGCTTCCTATAGCCTACGCAGTAGTTGAAGTTGAGAACAAAGACACATGGAGCTGGTTTCTGAAGTTGTTGATTGAGGACTTGGGAGGTGCTGATGTATGTAGGTTCTGCACATTTATGTCCGACCAACAAAAGGTAATATGTTTCCATATTTTTTTATGTTCATTGTATTTCTATTTCTTTAATATGAAAACTAACTCACTAGTAAATACACATGGATTGCTTCCTGTCATACAAGAGTTATTGCCTGGCGCTAAGCAAAGATTTTGTATGCGCCATCTATACAACAATTTCAGAAAAAAGTTTGGAAGCAAGCAACTAAAAAGCTTGATGTGGAAGGCTGCAACCAGCACGCACCCAAGAGCATGGGAAAGAGAAATGCATAATATTAAAGAAGTGAACAAGGAGGCTTCAAATACCTAATAGCAATACCACCAAGGTTAGTCATCAATATCACAATATGTTATCATTTCTCCAGATATTGGTCCAGGTCTAGGTTTACCATGCAAGCCAAATGTGACATGTTGGTAAACAACATGAGTGAAGCCTTCAATAGCGTTATTGTGGATGCAAGGTCCAAGCCAATCATCTCAATGTTGGAAGAGACCCATTTATATATTATGAAGAGGTGGTCCAAGAACAGATCCAAGGTGCAGAAGTACGAGGGTGATATATGCCCTAAGATACGAACCAGATTGTCAAAAGAATCTGAACAAACTAAATATTAGATACCAAGGTACTTTTCAATTTGGTCCTAGTTTAGGTTTATAACTTTTCAATTTGGTCCTCGTGCAGTTGGTCAGGTCAGAAGTTGTTTGAAGTTAGACGTGTCTCATTAATTGGAGACAAGTTCACTATCAACATAGAAAGCCAAAAATGTAGCTGTAGGAAATGGCTTATTAGTGGGATCCCATGCTGCCATGCAATTGATGCACTGAACTTCCTCAACTTAAAGGCAGAAGATTACATTCCACATTGGTTCATACGTACAACATATGAAGAGATATACAACTCCATAGCTCTTCCTGCCAATGGTCAAATTTTCTGGGAAACAACTACCTTTCCTGATGTTCTACCACCACTTAAAAGAAGGCTTCCAGGGAGACCAAAGAAGAAGAGAAGGCTGGAAGCTTGGGAACATAGAAAAGATAACACCTAAATGAGGCCAGGTGGTCATAGAAAGAGATGTTCAGTTTGTTGCGCACTTGGGCACAAGAGGAACAATTGTCCAACACTTCCTGTCCATGGTTGTGAAGAACGTCCCTCTGAAGCTACAACACCACAACCAACTCAACCCACACAAAGTGAACCACCACCAAGTCAACCACCTGCAACACCCACTCCACTTGCAACACCCACTCCACCTGCAGCACCAACCCCACCAACAGCAGGACCACCACCCAACACTGCAATACAATAGCCTAGCCAACCAACTTATGGAATTATAAAGATGAGACCAAAAATGCAAATAAGAAGGCCACCACGTCCATCATGAGATTACTGAATGTATTTTGGGGGAAGGGAATATTTTGTTATGTATTATGAATGTGATTATTGGAAATCAGGATGTACTTTAAGAATTTCTGGATTTTGATCACTGATATTTTGATGAGCCTTAATTAGTAATGCATTATGATTTGCACTTTTCAAAATTTTATCTGCCTTCTTCATTTTTAAATTGTTCGTTCTTCACTTCATTCAAATTACACAAAAAATTACAAACAATTTTAAACAGTTGAGAATATGTAATTAAAGATAAAGGAATATCATTCATTCATTCAAGTAATTATTCAAGATAGCCAACGACAATTACAACCCATAAAACCAACTACAATCATTACAATAAGAACACCTATCACAACTAATGACAGTTGCATCCGTTTCTGCCAAACACTTAATGCATTTTCAATATAAGTAATCTTCTGCCTTTGCCTAGCGATAATGGCATCTCGCTCATCAGCACCCTCTTCGTAACACCACTTGAAAAAGTTGCATCCCAACACATCTTCACCACATCTCTGCAACACAAAGAAACCATGAAGATGAAAGTGAAAGAAACACCCAAAGTCGAACACTGGGAAACAAACCTTAAAGTTTGCACAGCCCCAAAATTGTTTACCCAAGTTCTTTGTAGTTCTAGCTGTGCGCACCACTACAATGTCTCCGCAATCGCAAATTGGGGGTGAGCCTAAAACCCTAGAACCACCATGGCAGGAATTGCATGTTCGGTGAACCCAACTATTGCAAGAAGATGAAGATGCCCCACGAGACATTCGTTTTCAGCTGAACTTTAATGGAACCCTAAACCACAATGAACAAAAACCCTAAATTTCAATTTTAAATTTGGGCTATGACAGTGCAAACGGACATGTCACTGAACAGTATCCACGTCACACAAAATCACCACGCTGACACTGTTCTGTTAACGATTTAGACGGAGTTAACGAAAAGGAGTCAATTGAAAACAAATTACGAAAGGTAGGACCAAACTGAAAACATTTTCAAAAGTAGGACCAAAGTGAAAAAAGTTGTCCAAAACTAGGACCAAAAGACCATTTAAGCCAATAATAAAATAAAAAAAGGCCACATTAGTAATTACATTTGGTTGAAATGCAATTCATTTCAAAAATTGTTAATAACTTCTAACCTTAGGAATTAGTCTACATATTTGAATGATAGTGAAATTTAGTGAATGTAATGGAATGGGAGGAACTTTTAGTTAGACATACTCCATTTATCAAAGAGGAAAGTATTTTATCACAAGGAAACAATTATTTTTGGTTCTCAATTGAAAGAGAGCAGTATTCCATATAATTTCAACTTTTAAAACATAAGTGAGAACATTTGAAGGGTGACAAAAGACCCTTTAAATTCGATTTTTCTATTATTACGTTAAAATTATTATACATTTAAATAATTGAATTGAAAATTAAATTAAATTCATATTTTAAAGAAAACTAGTTTAAGTTTTATGGATGTTAATTCAAATATAGAATTGAAATCAAAATCTATATTTTCTAAAGAGAAATAGTTTTGATGTTTATAAATTTATTTGATATCAATTGAGAACTAGTATTTTTTTTTAATAACAAATGTTAAATCCAAAATAATTTAAAGCAAATAAGTACACATAAATATTAAGATAATATCACTCATTAATATTGGAAAACATTAAATTTGATGAGTCCAAAATTCATTCAATATAATAACAGGTTATATAATACGATAACAAATAATAACAATCATATTTGGCTCAACTCATACGTTTGGTCCTGACCTATGTGTTGGAGAAAAAATATCTACAAAGGCAAAAAGACCCTAACTAAAAGAATTCCCAAAATAAAAAAATCTACAAAATTCCAAAAGTCCAAAGTTAACCTATGTCTTTTCTTTTAAACATGAAAAATATATTACATTTTTAAAATATACTATTAAACTTTCGATTTAATCAATTTAACTCAACAGTCAATTTGACTCAATAGACCATTATCTCATCAAACGACCTGACCCAGCAAATATCAATCGTCATCCCGCTCAGGCTATCACGACTGTGGCACAACTTGTCATGACAAAGGACCTGAACTAACCCGTCTCGATTGTGGGTCCAAATCGACTTGGGTCATACCATCTCGATTGCAGACCGAAGTCAAACCATCTTGACAATGGACACAAATCAACCCCATCTAGATCGTGAGTCCAAGTCGACCCATCTCGATCATCAGTTCATGTCGGCCCATCATCAACTCAAGTCAGCCTATCTCATATGTCAAACTAGGATAGCTCCTCGACCAGGCCTTTTTCGACTGTCTTTCCAAATTGTTACTGCTCGTCTCGATCACTAACCCGAGATGCCCATTTCGGCCTTCGGGCCAATGGTAATTAACAAGACATTAAGATGCCAACAAATACATAAAACTCAAAAATACATGTGTAAAATCTACAGTGATTTGAGTTTCAACAAGACATTAAGATGCCAACAATACCAAGAATATCAAGCCATATTTCACATACAACAGCAATCGCAATTCAAAGTACAATGAGGCAGGACTAAGCAGATCCTGAAGTCAAAACTATTTGAATAGGGTCATACCAGAAAATATACAAAATGGCATATGATCACGAATACCAGGTATTAGCATGAGTACTAGCATACCATAAACTAGAATATATGTTGGAGTTTCTTCCTAAATGATTTTCAAGAACAAATGATAGGGCACCATACTGCCAAAGGAACCTCATTCACCGGTTATATGATGAACTATTATGTAATTCTAGTAGTACTCATCACTGTATTCTTCCTCTTCATCTTCATCTATGTTAGAATGCATCATCATGGATAACAAGGCAGCCTCCATAGGGTTGAACTCTTCATCATCAAAATCTTCAAGACCAAAATCATCCACACCAGAAACCAGTGCTTCTGACAATGCAGCCATCTGAAAAAAATCTACCCCTTCTTCATCAGAATCAAAAGGGCCAAAACAAAGACCTGATTCACCAGCAAGCCTATCAGATATATCTATCATCCCAAATGGATCCATATCATCAAAAAGATCCGAGTCCCTCATGATAGAAAGATATTCAGCACTAGTTAAATCAACATCGCTGAGCATGTCCAACATCTCATTCATGTTAAGATTGTTTTGTCTCCGCTGTGGTGGTGGTGGCCTGCGATGTATCCATGTGTATGAGCCGGGCTTCACAGTGTGCTGAAAGTAATAGACATCAGAATTATTAAGATAAAAAATGTACAAATATAAGCTATGTAAAGGATTACAGATAAATAAAGATGCATGGCCTCAAAAATCCAGATTTACAAGTATCTAAATGTGAATAATCTTTCTCTTTGTATTGGATATTTTAATGTCTATAAGTGTTTGCTCCATAGATCAAAGCTCTCATGCACCGATTAAGAAGATACAATTGTTAAATGTACAAAATATTTTAAAACATGATAAATATATGATTATTATTTTGTGAATCTAAATTAAAATCAAACGTATTAAAAATTGCCAAAATAAAAATATAGTCATCATAAAAGTATTACTCCTTTATAGATTATATATTTCATTGATAAGTATCAATAAAATATAAAGTATTAGTGCATCATTGATCAGAGCCAAAGAGGCATAGACTTGATTTGTTTCCAATTTCAATTTCGTGTTTTTTTTTTTGAATAAAACTAATTTGAAAACTACTTACAACTCTCCTTCATTTTATCATTTAGTTCTAGTCAATCCTTAAGTTTGAAAGAAGACAGCTTAATTTTAGAAACATGAGACCTTCCAAAATCAAACGAAACAGACCACAAATCCTGATCTAGTATGGATCCAAAACATAGCTCACGGTCTTTTCCATTACAACAAATACTTATTTTTATAAATTAT
>Ga0214545_1003665_pt1 | contig 29150 bp, 23 predicted proteins | sample CNSS4metaG_FD_160064 | JGI IMG/M metagenome (GOLD analysis project Ga0214545, IMG submission 160064) | Root nodule microbial communities from cowpea collected in UCLA plant growth center, Los Angeles, California, USA - CNSS4 | ecosystem: Host-associated > Plants > Roots > Nodule | place: USA... | reverse complement strand
AGGTTGGGGGTTCGATTCCCACTGGCAACAACCCACCCAGTATGAATGGACGGAGAAGGGTGAGGGGTTGGGGTGCATTGGGCTGCAGTAACCTGACATGGTCTGGCGGGCCAGGGGTGTTACAAAATGCTACCAGTTGCGCTGAGCACAACTGGTAGCATCTGCTGGTGTGCCAGAGGTGTTAAAGGTCAGGTTGGGGGTTCGATTCCCACTGGCAACAACCCACCCAGTATGAATGGACGGAGAAGGGTGAGGGGTTGGGGTGCATTGGGCTGCAGTAACCTGACATGGTCTGGCGGGCCAGGGGTGTTACAAAAATCGTGTTACATGTGTAAATATGGTGCACAATAGGCTATATAGGTAAATAAAAAGGAAATTTGTGCTATGGCTTCAAAAATTGAAAATTAATTAAAACAAAAAAAAATTGGGGACCAATTTAAATATATTAATGATAAATGAATCAAAAGCGTATTTATATCCTATGAACCAGGTAAGGGAAGCTAGAACTCCTTTTTCTTTGAAATATAGTGTATTTATTTTCGTTTTGGAATGGGTATGTTTGATTGATGTGGCGCTACTCTTTTTCTATATTGCACACTTTTCATAAAATAAAGATTCCTACTACGTTAACCGTTGGATCGAGCTGAAATGTTACCAGTTGATCCTTAACACAAAATTCTTGACTTTGATCCTTAACGGTACGCATTCATTACTCTCCTAATCACCAGATTTGACTTTCTATGAGATTTTGTTGACTAGAGCTTCAGAGTCTCTTCTACCGGTAACCCCCCTCGGGTCCAAACCGATTACACCGAGATATCCATAGGCGACATGTATCAGCCGGGAAGAAGCCTGTTGAGGAGATGGCGAACCAGAGTAAGGTAATACTTGTGTCTAACATATCTTATTTGTTCTTTGCACGAACAATATATATATATATATATATATATATATATATATATACACACTAATAATCATGTTTCTGGCCAATTCTTTATATCAATTGCAGCTTGTATCCAAGATGTTGCATTATGTTTGGCTTGTCTCCATATTTCACAGTAAAGTTCCTTAAGTGAGGCGCGTAAGGTAGATAATTCTTCTTTAGTTATTGGTGATGTTCTCATTCCTCCAACATTTGAATGCATACATAACATAGCTTAACTTGTCTTTGTTGATTAAAGACTCTATTAAATTGTTCTTATATACTAAAAGCAGGGAAGGCCCTAAATTCTAAAAAGGCTAAGATACGGGTCCAATTCAACGACGTTCCTGGTTATATTTTCAAGTGTTCTCTCTTTAACATGCTTTGGCTTGTCATGCATCTTTTGTTTGTTGCACTCTACATCAATCTTGAAAGTGAAAGTGGATTCAGATATAGTAAAGAATGTCATTATTTTGAAATATAAGATGATATGAGGTGACCTGGAAAACCAGAGTAGAAATAAAAGAAAAGGTTGTGAATATAAAAATGAATATCCATACGAGATTTTTTGTCATTTACTAAATAAACATTAGACAGGTAGAGGAAATGAGGTTGACATTTTTTTACAATGCAAAGGGGATAAGTATAAGGAAAAAGTGGGTGAGAGTGATAGGTTGGCGATGGAGGCTTGCAGTCCCTCAGTCGGCTTCACATTTTCACTATTGCTTTTATTCTTTATTTTCTTTAAAGAACGGTGAAAAGTAAGGAACAATCCATTTATTTATCATATATCCAGTCTATTTAGAAGAACGAAAATTATACTTGACATCTTTTTTAGAAGTGATTAAATTGAATCTTACTAATAAAGTTTTATTTTTTAAAATTATGTGTATAAATATATTACCTCGAGTCTTATTATCTCTTGGATAAGAAAAGGAACTAAAACTTTGTTTTAGTTTATGCTTTTCCAATTTAGTTATTTTTTGTTGCAGTTTTAGTGAATGTTTATGAGCTAGAAACATTTTAGCTTAATTTTGTTTTAAGTCATAAGTGAACCATTGTTTAACTTCTATTTTATAGATTATTAATCACTTAACAATACTATAACTTTAATTCATGTAATACTATTTTCAATTATTAATTGCTTAATGAAACTATAATTTCTTATGTATTACATTAAAGGTGATGGATAAGGAGTGGAGTAAATTTCCAGGGATTAGTAATGAGTATATAAAGGGTTTTGAATCATTTCTTGATTTTGCTTACACAAGAGGAAAACCTCAAGGACGTGAGATTTTATGCCAATGAGCTAAATGTAAAAATTGTATTTGGGCTAGACTACACGTGATCTACGAACATTTAATTATCAGTGGATTTCTAGAAGGGTTTTGGGTTCACCATGGAGAAGAAATACCTTCGCCTACTAGTAAAGATGAAGACATGGTAGATGATGAAGATTCACACGATGATATTAATGCCTTATTATATGACACATTTAGAAATGTAGTAGAAGCAAAAGAAGACAAAGAGGGTCCTAACGATGAAGCTAGAAAGTTCTACCAATTGATTAATGAAGCAAATCAAGAACTCTACCTTGCATGTGAAATGTAACACCCAAATTTTGGGATATCACGGATAGTTAGAAAACAAACGCAATTGACAAAAAAGAATTATCATTGAAAATATACTAATAAAAAAACTTTTAATTTATTTTAAATTACATAATTCCAAACATCACTTTGTCAAAAACTTCCAATAACATTTGCGGATAAAAGAAAATTACATAATTTTTAGTATCCCATTTAAAACAACTAAATATATTATAAAACCTCTCGAGTTCATCCCACCCTCTCGTCATGCCAAGATTATCTACAATATCATCTTCTCCCGTATAACACACACGTTATACGATCATCGCACATGCATCAAACACACAAACAAACAAATAGGGGTAAGCTAACCATAAACAATGATATATAAAAGAATTTCATAAATAAAACATGACAAATAATATTCAACATCCCATTCAAGTAACACTTAAGCATTATGATCACAATCAATCTTTGGTTTGAACACACAACCCCCAAAATCCAAACAATCATATCAAATCAAACATAGCATCACATTCATCTAAAATCTTCACACATAGTGATTATAATCAAGCTTTGCTTTTCCATGGCCTCTTACCCCACAACAACATCTAGTTTCCTAGAACAGATGGTTCGATGTGTCCCACTTGAAGCAACGCAAAACACTCGCAACATTCAACACATGAGAATTTTAGATTTCCAACAAAATTCATCCCATCACATCATGCTTGGGAATTAAAGTTCCATCAGAGCCCATCAACTTTTCAAACAATATATTCAAGCAACAAACTCAATAAGTGCTTTGCAACCCCAACAAAACAACAAATAGCTAAAGCACAAAGCCACCATTTTACTTGTATAACCATGCAACTAGAATATTACATGTAACCAAGAAAAAGACATAGAATTGACATTGCAATTATAGGTATATAACCCAACTTCAATAAGATAACCATCACATGATATAAGGTACAAAGTAAAGCCAAAACACACACTCATTCCACCAACCAAGTCTATGCACAACCAACAATCTATCACATGATTCATTCACCATTCATACATCCCACTACCTTCCATCTTTTACGTAAATCGCTGCACTCACAATTTAAAAGTGATACAATTCCTTCTTTTCTTACAACCTAAACGTCTGTACGCAATGGCTACAAAGTAAGAAGTGAAACTGCAATGTTGCACCTAAAAATACTAGGATAAATGGCCAAAAGCTACTACCTAAAACTGCCCACAAACATAAAAAAAATATAAAGAATAAAGAGAATGATGTCATACCTTCATTCTCTCACTAATAAGGTGTATGAAACATGTTTTGAAATCCAACGAGTTACCCACACCACCACCATTAAAATATAAGTATATGACAAATAAAATAAAACCATGAAAACAAAAAAGAAAAGGACTAGTTTTATGGAAAACCGAAAGAACACATGAAAGCACAAACTTTGGTCAAACACTTAAAACCATACATTGCATCATGCACATGCATCAAGCCATGTTAATGTCCTCCTACCAACTTAAAACAAGTTGTAAAACACCAATTTATAAGAACCATGCATTTACGTAAATGTTGCAACCCAAAATCTCACAAAGAAGGAAAAGTAAGTTTATATGTGGGTTCCATCAAACTAAAGATGTACTACGTAAAAGAGAGAAAACAAAGCTATTAAGTGGGTTCTATAAATCAATAGTGGACTAAAACCCTTGCCTTTTGGTGGTCAATATTCAACCAACAGCATGCATGTGATAAGATTCTAAAGCCTTTACGTAAAGTTGTACCTCTAACTTAAAAAAACATACCTCTACATGTGGTCCCACCCAAAGACTAAAGAATGGAAGAAAAAGTATGTGGTCCCACATTTTAAACAAGCTTTCTTAAGTAAAAAGAGTAAGAACCAAAAAGTTATGGAAAAGGTGTGTCGCTACAACAAGAGAATCATGGTTACAACCCCATTTTAATTTAACAAATTTACACAAGTTATCCCTAGGCTAGCATTGCTGCAACTTAAACCCTTATATATATGTTATTGCTTTAAAAGAAAAACTCAACCTGAAACGTGGGAGGAGAGAAGAAGGGAAGAAAGCACTTTGTAATCACTATGGACTCCTTACACTCTCACGCTTTCATTTATCCATATTTGTGGTAACAGATATTGAAAAGATAAATATAATTTTAGTCAAAGATAAATATAATGTGGCCCATTTAGTTACGTGGTTAAGGAATAAATGAAAACAAACAAACAATTAAACTCATACTTTGCATCATAGTGAACAAACATGAATACATATGCATATGTTAATAATGTATGCACTGCACCACAACAAACAGAGTAAACGTTATTTGCATCTCGTGGGTCCTTTCCAAGCATCAAAGCAATATATATATATAAAATCACAATTTGGAAACCAAAAGTTGTACAACCATATGCTATAAGAAAAGTGGAGAATGCATGCACCCAACATTAAAGCTTGATACATTTACGTGGTTACAGAATGAAACCTGTTAGGAAAAAAAAACTTGAATTCTCTATGACGCAAATGGCTGCAACAATTATGTAAACACACTATAAGAGAAAAACCTAATTATAGCTATCCAAACACATATGCAATACCCGCACTACCCAAACTTATGGGTTTCACGTACCCAATATATAAGATAACCATTATACAAGATAACCAATGTACAGAAATACCAAAAAACATCAAGCATATTAGTGTGTGGATACGTCAGAGGAAACAATGAGAAGCATGGATTAGACCACACAAAAAAATCAGGAAGAAAATAAGCAAATTTAACTTCCCCGACCTCGTGAAGTTCTTCCAAACATCTACTTCGTTGTCTCATTTCACTTCTCCATGGCTTCTCTCGATCTCTTTCTCTCTAAATTCTCGTTCTATCTCTCTCCAAATGTAACACCCCATTTAAATAAATACTTTAATTTAAATGAAATGCCACACAGATAGAATATAAGAAGAAAGTCCTAGAGTACAATGTTACTCCATACAATATCCAGAATTTATACTAGAAGAAACCAAGGCACACCACGATGCCAAATACGAACAAAATACAAAGTTCAACGGTACTAAAAATGAAGTTTGAAGGACAAGCAAATATATGGCTATAACCCTAAAATAAAACCCAAAGCAGGAGAATCCAGCCCAGGTGGGCTACACAGCGGAACCATCACCTCCCTGTTGGCCACGAGTGTTTCTCGCCTCTACTCACACCAATACATTGATGATCATCGCAAAAAGAGAAGACCCCACATACAGGACATACAACAAACAACAGAAGGGTAATTTAGAGCCAAAAAATAGTTTTATCATGCAATCATATACACCTTCACAACCAATTTTACATACATCACCCAAGCATATTATGACCTCCCAAACAATACACTAAGACTTGACACGACTCATCTAGATACATATAATTTAGTCGGATTCAGCAGATGCTTGCACTTGTGGTGGATTACGCCCGAGCTAAGTGTTATAAGTGTTACAATGTCTCAATCCCCCCCACACAAGGTTAGCCCTTAATGAGTTTCAGGCCTCCTGCTACTCTCACCATGAGAGTCAATCTGCTCTATGTGAGACTAACTGAGTCCTTAGAGCGTCAGGATGCAGCCTTACCTTGAATCCTTACCGAATTATATAGATGGGGCACCACCACGAACTCCCACTAACATGGATCATGGAATTACGTCCCGACCACTGAAGCACCACCATGAGGTCTCACCTAGAGGCTCACGGATTTACGTCCTGACCACATACCAATCATATTCAAACAAACTAGTAATATTTATCATGCATATAAACCTCATGCCAAACTTTAAAATCAAACCACATTCATATTCCATGTTGAATCCATTCCAACTCATCCTTCCCAATCCACGAATATACAATTGTATCTCATACCAATTTCATGCCACTTTGATTACCTACCATCTCATTTGTTTCACATACCGAGATCGCACTAACACATCAACCCAATTCATAATTTACAAATATTCCATGCATTTCACAAGCCTCACACTCTATATAGAGTAAGTCAATCAATCAGACAATCAATAATAATCAAGTGAGGAAAAATAGTGTGGCCTGCAGCAGATCTCGCTCAAGCTAGGAGCCCTCGCTCAAGCGAGAGGAGTGCCCTCGCTCAAGCTGCAGGCTCTCACTTAAGCGAGGCCATCTCGCTTGAGCGAGATGATCCTTTGCTCTAAAACTTGGTTTCTCGCCTAAGTGAGTACTTAACTGAAAGCCCCTGGGCGAGCCTCTTCTAATCTCGCCTAGGCAAGACGAGCTCGCTTGGGCGAAAATAACAGTTCACTCTCACTATTAGACATTTGAAAAATTCGAGATTCATCCAAAATAGTATACCAAGAATGTTCATTTCAAAGCAAGCACCATACAATCACTAGAGATACATAACAAAACCCAATCACATGCAAAACACGCTCAAAACAAGAATCTATAGCTTCCCTTACCTGGAAATAGCTAGAAGAATACCCCGACCCCATGCTAGTGCATATGACAAACCTCGGAGCAGATTTACGAACTGGAAAAATGGCAAAACAGGTTCCAAAACCGGTTACTAGGGTGAAACCCTAACTAGAATCATGACCACGGAGCCAGAACAATGAAGGTACAAATAGAGTATCAACTTACTTGGACAGAAAAATTGTTGAATGAACTTGGAAACGAACGGGATCCAAAACCCTAGCAGAGAGTCGTAGTCGCTCAAAGATGAAGTACGAAAGAAATGTTTTTCTGAAAATGAGATGAATGGGTGGGTTACGGAAAATTAGGGTCTTAGGCTCCCTATAGGCCAACCCTTAGGCCCATTAGATTTTGGGGCTGAAATAAGATGGCCTTACACCAAAACCCTAATGTTTAAAACTAAATTTATCTCTTATTTTTCTTAGCCTTTTCTATTTATATTCACAAAATAGTATATTGGATTTGGTCATTTCCTCCAACTTGTGCTAAGAGTAACAATTTGCGGAAAAATAAAACAGAAACGAAGTGTAGGGTATGTTGTTTTCATCATCCGAATATATTGGCAGCAAGGAGAAAATAAAAGAATGAAATAAGCACTACAACATGCACTTCACGTATTAGAAACAAACTTGAGGAGAGAGAAAAACTAAAGAATTTCTCGTGGGCCCACTAAAAGAGAAGTGAGAAAAATAAAATAAACACTAAAGGCTACGCATGGTTTGAACACAGTCCCTATTACACCCAACATTTACAACCAACCACCAAGCTATAAGTTTCCTTAATAAAAATGATGCACCAATAAATTATAAACGTATAAGGTCCACATGCTTTAATTGAATAATAAAATAATTAAAATAAACTACATGAGGATGTGGAGATTCGAACCTCACACCTGTACACATTGCACACCATTTCCAGCACTAGGCTACATGCCATCACAAGATAAAAGGTGCATAATAGGTATAAAACCACTTCTTTTGGACAAACCATAATTAATTAAATTAAATAAACAACAACTTAGATCACTCAATTAATAAAATAAATACAACAATTACCAAAATCACTCAGATAATAATTATTCCATATTTAATAAATTTATAACCTAATTAAATTAAATAAATCAACAATCTTAATCAAGTCATTAATTCTTTTCCATGTGTTTTCCTTTAGTCTAATTTTTCCCGGGTCTTACATGAAAGCTTCTCTACTTTATCTTTCATCATTCGGCTATATTTATTAAAGTGTCTTCATGGTTGGAACAATTCTTCATTCACTGACCTCTTACAATTACTAAAAGAGGTCATGCCTAACTTGAATATTCCTAAATCTTTTAACAAAACAAAGATTATGATTACTAATTTAGGTCTTGATTATAAGAAGATTCATGCATGTCCAAAAGATTGTATGTTATTTTGGAAAGAGAGTGAAAATTTATATGCTTGTAGTATCTGTAAATCTTCACGATGAAAGGAATTTTCTAAAGTCAATTCTGAGGTTGAGGGCCCAAAATATAGCATAGAGTTCTTGCCAAAGTATTGCGACACTTTCCATTGATTCCTAGACTTCAAAGATTGTTTATGTGTTCAAAGATTGTTGAGTCAATGATGTGGCATGAAGAAGAACGAGTAAAGGATGCGAAAATGAGACATCCTATTGATGGTGTAGCTTGGAAGAGCTTTGATGGCCTTCATGAAAATTCTTCTACTGACTCGCGCAATGTAAGACTTGGTCTGGCTAGTGATGGCTTTAATCCATTTAGAACCATGAGCATATCATATAGCACGTGGCTTGTCATGGTGGTCGTGTACAACCTTCCACCTGGGTTGTGCATGAAACCTGAATATACAATGTTATCATTGTTTATTCCTAGACCACAATCAATAGGTAATGATATTGATGTGTACCTTCAACAGCTGATCCAGGAGCTGAAAGAGTTATGGGAGTTGGGAGTACAAACCTATGATGCTTCAAAAAATGAGACATTTCAAATGCGTACAACTTTTCTATGGATAATCAATGATTACCCCGGATATGCTATGTTGTTTGGTTGGAGCACAAAAGGAAGATTAGCTTGTGCATATTGCAATTATGACACTAATTCATCCTACCTAAAACATAGCCATAAGTTGTGCTATTTGGATCATCGTGTCTTTTTACCAATGAACCATACTTGGAGATTTAATAAGAAGTCTTTTAATGGAAAACAAGAATTGAGGTCTACACCATACATGCTAGAAGGGACAAAAATTCTAGAGGTATTATAAGATTTTGTCAATGAATTTGGAAAGAATGGAAAAAAGTCAAGTAATGGTCCATGGAAAACGAGATCAATCTTTTTTTAGTTGCCTTACTGGACAACAAATAAATTACGTCATAATTTTGATGTGATGCACATTGAGAAAAACATATGTGATATTATTTTGGGGACCCTTTTTCGATATTCAAGGGAAGACAAAGGATCATGTTAATGCACGTTATGATTTGCAGAATATGGGAACAAGAAATGATTTTCATCCAAGAGAGATTGGTAAAGGTCAGGTGGAGTACTCACCAGCCTATTTTACGATGAATGCTCATGAGAAATCTACCTTTTGTGGTATTTTTAAGACTGCCAAATTACCAGATGGAAGTGTATCAAATATTTCAAAATGTGTGCATGTCAATTATAGGAAAATATCTGGTTATAAGAGTCATGATGCACATTTCATGTTGCATTACTTATTACTAGTGGCAACAAAAAGCACTATGTCAGGTACAATGGCTGAACCTCTAATTCGATTTAGGTCATTCTTTCGCTCTATACGTCAAAAGGTTATACAGTTGCAAGATATGGATTACTTGGAAGTAGAAGTAGTACAAATACTTTGTCAGTTAGAGATGATTTTTCCACCTAGTTTTTTTGACATAATGGTTCACTTACCTATTCATTTGCCAAATGAAGTGAGATTGGGTGGACCTGTTCAATTTCGCTGGATGTATCCCATTGAAAGATATTTATGTAGATTGAAAAGTTATGTTCGTAATAAAGCTTATCCAGAAGGTTTTATTGCTGAAGGGTATTTGGCTGAAGAAGCTTTAACTTTTTATTCAAGATATTTGCATGGAGGTGTACAAACAAGGACAAACAGAGAAGGTCGCAATTATGACCACAATGATTTATGTGAAGTAGATGAAATTGATTATTTCTCAAGTTTAGGTCGTCCTATAGTGGGGAAAGTAACGGTAAACCTTTTTCTATAGATTTGACATCAAAAGCTCAAGCTCATCGATACCTCATTCAATTGTGATGAAATTGACATTTACATTAGGTATGATAACAATTCATTGTCTTTTTACATATCATCATATACACTTTTAGTTCTAACTAATAATATATTTATTGTCGTTTTTGTAGAGAGTTTGATGAGAGTGTTAATATGCGAACTAAAAGAAAAAAGTGGGCAAAGGTAAAAACTCAAAGTCAAGAATTTAGTGAATGGTTTAAAACTCGAGCTTTGAAAGATGATGTATCATGTCAAATAAGAGAGTTCTCGAGAGGGCCAAATAATGTGGCAAAGAGGTTTTTGGGTAACCTCATTAATGGATATAGATTTCATACTATGAAGCGAGATGCCAAACACAAAACTCAAAATTCTGGTGTGACATTGGTTTCATTAACTTCGAGTTTTACAAGTACAAAGGATGATAATCCAAAACTTGAATCTTATTGGTCCTAATGACAAAGTTGTGTCTGACTTGAGCTATTTTCTTGGGACCATAGCTAGGAATTCAAACTTTTGTCCATTGATTTATACAAACTTCAAAGCCTTGGTCAAATATCACAAAGATCGCATATGGAAATATGTCATGGTATTTAAATAAACTCATGTCTAATGATTTAATACATATGACATACTAATTCCTTCATGTTTTTCTTTTGTCTAATAATTCCTCAGGAAAAATTCATTATTTCTCACTATAGAGAGAAAGCAATATTTGGTCGCATAAATGATGCTTGGAGGCAGTACAAATGTTATATCAAGAGACACCATTTTGTAAGATATTCCACTATGAAAGAGGGACTGAAAAATCATCCAGTGCACATTCCTGAAGACCATTTTAAGCAATTGATTGTTTATTGGAAAAATACTACGATCCAAGTATACAACTATTGACTTATTTGGTTTATTGAATTTATTGACTGATACGGATAATGAATGGATAATGCCAACCAAGAGATTTGATCTAGGTTGTAATGTCGAAGGCCACTTTTTTAAGCATAATATTAATGCTTTTAGTATATTGTTGCCACTGATTTTAATATATTGATACCACTGCAACTGCCACTAATTTTAATATATTAATGCTACTGTAATTGTCACTGATTTTAATATATTGATGCTATTGCAACTACCACTAATTTTAATATATTGATGCTACTGCAATTGTCATTGATTTTAATATATTGATGTTACTCCAACTACAAGTGATTTTAATATAGTGATGTCAAAATACAAAGCATTAGTGAAAAAAATACAATCAGTAGGAGAAAGCAAAAGTATATGCACCGAATGCAACCAATAAACTTTGCAAGAGTTCGAGCTGAATTGGTATAATATTTCTTATTTCTCTCTCATCTTCTCTAGATAATGTAAGATATATTGTCACCAATATTGATATTTGAGAAAATACTTAAATGATTGCTTTTTGTATGATGGATGCATTGTCATTTATAATGAGACTTTGAGAATTTTGTTATATTACTTGTTAGAATGAGATTCTCATTAGTTGAAGGCTTTAATTTTCAATTCATATAGAGTGTTGGGAAAAAGGATGGAGAAGAAGTCAGTAGAGTTGAAATGTTTATAAAAACTCGCCAAGGTCGTCCTTGTAGGAAAGGAAAAGTAGTGGACAAAGAAACATTGGATACTATTGTAAGTTTATTTTAATTTATGATATTTGTTTGAGTGGTTCATTTTTTTAATCATGAACTTTGATGTATATACATATACATATGTTTCAGTCTAAGCTTGAAGGATCTATGCAAAACTCATCAACTGAAAATGTGGAAAAAACTTTTAAATCAATGTTTGGAAAAGAAATGCCTGGTCGAGTTTGTTGATATGGAAGGACTATGACCCATCATTATTTAAAAGAAATCAAGAAATTATTGTAATTAAAAAAGGATATGATATGAAAATAGATGGGATGGAAAAAAGGATTAAAGGTTTGGAAACAATGATGACACTCATACTTAAGTAACAAAACCCTAATTTGAATGAGGACGATATAGAACATATGATGTCATTAGCTTTTGGGAAAGAAAATAGTGTCATTGCTCCACGTTCATCTGCTTCCACTCATGTTCCTTGTTCTGACCAGGTATAATAGCATGCTAACAATTTGTATTCAATGTTATAATTTGGGTACTTTGTATTTATCTTATTTCATTTACATATTAGATCATATTTTGAAAAGCTTGATCAATTTTTGTTTATTTTTTTTAGGTTGATCAAGAACCTCAAGAAAATACTATAGAGTAAATGGAAGAATGATTGATTGAAGAACCTCAAGATTTTACATTACAAATGTTATAATTCTTTTGTTATCTTTTAACTCTTTTAGTTTTAATACTTACAACACTTTTAGTTTTAGCATACATCGGACTACACATATGTTACTTTTAACTTTTAGTTTTAATGCTTATGAACTCTTATCAGTTATTATGTATATTACGTATACTACATGTTTTGTAAAATTATTATTATGTTACATAAATCATTAACACAAAATAATATAAGAATTGCTTAAATGAATAATTATAATTTTAAAACTATCGATCTTAATGTACATTTATATTTTAAATCAATTTAAAAATATGTTGTCTAAACATCAAGCAACATTTCAAGTTTGTTGTCTAAAAACAATAAGCAAAAATTAAAATGTATTGTCTATACACAACAAGCCACATTAGAAAAGTGTTCTCTAAAGGATGATAAGAGGTATAACCTTTACATATGACAACATTTAAAAATATGTTGTCTAAATATGAAGCAACATTTTAAGTGTGTTGTCTAAAAACAATAAGCAACATTAAAAATGTGTTGCCTATAAACAAAAAACAACATTCAAAATGTGTTGACTATAAAGAATATGCAAAATTTAAAATGTGTGGCCTATTCTAACACTATAAGGCAACAGTTTTGTAAATTGTGTGGTCTTTAGTACAAAAACTGTTGCCTATAACCTAAGCCCATAGCGATATCCTCCACATCTACAAAATTGTTGCCAAAGTGTTGCCTATAGTTTAGGCCACACTTTTTTAACTTCAACCAACACTTTTTACCTATTGCTTAAAGTGAAAAATGGTGTAGTGATACCCTTACTAGCTATTTAAATGAGTTACTTTTACTTTCTTTGAAATTTATGAATGTTATATATTGATTTTATTTGGATATATGGTTAAAATATGTGGTTAAATATATTTTTTTATAAATACCCATGGGTATCCGTGGCGGGTAGGGTATGGATACATGCGGGTATCTATGGATATTAAAAAAATATGTAGGTATCCGTGGATATTAAAAAAATATGCAGGTATCCGCATAACGGATAGCCATATGGATATGGGGACAGGTACGAAGTATATATTTATCTAGCGGGTAGGGTACGAGAGAACTACTATCTGTACCCTACCCACCTCGTTGACATCCCTACACACAACTACAAAATTTACTCCTTTTGAACCTATATATCAAGTGCCTATTCCAGCTATCACTACTAAAAAAACACATATTTTCTACCAATTTTGTTTTGAACTTTATTTTTTTGTAAAAAATACTTACAAATTTTGTTAGGAAAAAAATTGTAAAAAATTGCTGCCAATTATTTTGAAAGATATTTTGTATAAAACACTTTTCATAAAAAAATTGTAGGAAATACTTGCGAATTTTATAATTTTGTAGGAAAAAATTATCCACGAAGGAATTGACTGTTAATTAAAACTCTTATAAAAAAAGGCAAAAAAAAAAGTCTTGTCTTGCAAATTTTTTTAACAAATTTGTAAGAAAACTCTCATGACAAATGAAAATTTTAGTAATGCATGGTTTATATTGACAATTCTATGATTAGCAGTTACTTATATTATGAAAACTAGGAAAGAAATTTTAAAGTTGTTAAAAGAAAATTTACTAAAGGTTGAATAAAAGGTTAACTAAGCATAATTAGAGGCAAATCCTAGAGTACTCATGGATAAGGCTTTTAAATCGAAAGCTTTTAAACAAAAACAAAGTTAAACTTAGTAAAAATGTAAATTAGATGGATTTCGAATATGAAAATTCATGTGACACTTGTAAATCCATTAAGATTCTTAAGGTGATAATGTTTTAAACAGGGAGATAATGTTGTATGAAAAAAAAATTCAAAGATATCCTAGAAATCAAAAGAGTACTCAAAAGGCAAGAAAATTACAACAAAATTTCGTCTGAAAAACAAGTTGCAAAACAAATGCAAGCAACCATAGATTTAACTATAGATTTTATGTATTAATGACGGAAATTTTTGTCACAAGTTGGCTCTCAAGGTGTTTTGATGCTTTTGTATATGGCCTCTGGTTGAACTCTCAATTATGTTTTTCTCTAGAGTGTTACACTCCTCAAGTTGTTCTTCTTTTCCTCTTAAAGTCACCGCAAAAGTAATTTTAATAATTCTTTATCCGACCCATAAAATGCTACCTTAGGAAGAGGTGAGTTCTCATGAAACAAATGAATAGTTAAGCATTTCCAATTCTATTCAAGAGTAAGAAGAAATAATAAATAAAAAAATAATTTGAAACGGGACAACTTTTAAATGAAATAATATAGATGGTAAAACTCAAAGGAATTTACAAGAAAAGAAAAGTAAAAGAATAAAGTAAGTTTAGAAGAAGAGGCTCAAAAGGAAACTAGTGAATAGGTCTAGATTATGAGTGTTAACACAAAATTAAAGCAAGTTGAATCTAGAACATGTAAAACACATGCAACTGCAATTTTCTATTAGAAACTAAAAACAAATTTTCACTCAAATATTCACAATACAATTTAAGTCATAAAACAACTAGAAAAACAAGCAAGTGCATTTAAAAGCGTAGAATATAATGTGAGTTATCTTATTCTTTTGGCTTAGATTTGTATATGGTTCAGCCTATATTATTTTGCTCTTTTTATGATTTTTTTTCTTGTTTTTTTAAGCTTATAAGGTCATGCATTTCATTTTTCTCCATCCATTTTTGCAAACAACTCATAATATATGCTCAAATTCAACTCCAAATCAACTGAAAAGTGCATGTATCATGTTCAAGCAAGTGGTTCAAGTTAAAAATTGAAGGAAAGTGGAATAAAATGTCAATCTATTGCAAGTATTTAAGGAGAAAGATTTTAAAACTTTGACTAAGAACTACAAGCTAAGAAGATCACTACTTGAAGAAAGAGACTTCTTCTCTAAGGTTGCATCTCATTTCAAATTTAATTTCATGTGCATGTGCATGTGCATTAGTGACCTTCTCTTCTATAAAACAGAGTCCTAGAGCTCTTTGTAGAGTTTACTCTTGAAATTTCTAATAGAATGTTTGTGTTGAGATCACTCCACTCTTCTATTATTTTGAGAGCACCTAAGCTAGAGGCTTACAACATTTCCTCTAGCCACCTTCCACTAGTATAGTTTCTAGTCTAGTTCTCCTTTCACAACTCCAAATTCCATTGCTATAAGAGTCTTAAACACTTGTCTCCATGCCATTTTCTGCAACCTATAGAGTTCCTAACCAAAGAGAACAAGAAGATTAAAAAAAATAACATATCGATTCTCATTCCTTTACAAGAGGGGTTAAGGGATCTTATTTATAGATGCATAAGACCCTTGATTCATATCCTAAGGAATGTAGGACTTCAAAAAAAGAAAAATTGGGTTGAAGTATGGTTGAATAAGAGGAGTTCAATGCATATTCCTTAACCAAACAAGACCATTACAATTTTACACTAAAAGTGACTTATTTTCCTTAATGTGAGACTTTTATCTTATATTATCCTTCCTCTAGTATTTGGCTAAGAAATTGAGTTTTTCTGTTTCTTTGGCCAATTTCTTTCTAGCGCTAAATAAGACCCAATTTAGACCGAAAGAAAGTTCACTTATATCTTTACAAAATCCTTCAAAGATTACAAGAAAAATATTCTTATACAATTTGTACAAGACTAAGTAGAAGGAATAAAATCCCACTAATCTACTCTTCAAGTAGATCTTGCTCGATGAGGTTTATCTTCTTCTATCCTCTTAGCCAATATTGCTTTACATCACACTCTAAAAGAGGTTCCTTTCCAAAACATTACCATGTAAAAAGTTACACAATACTAAAATTGGTCACTTTTATCATTATGTTAATTTATATGAAAAATAAAGTTCATATATTTAGGAAACTCAAAATAGATTTATAAGACACTAAAATGGCGTTATAAACTTTAACTTTACTCCAAAATGTTATCTTGTTAAGATAGCATCGTTTTCAACTTTCTTTTTAATCAAAATGATTCTCAGAAACATTGATTTGCAAGTTGAATGTAAAATTTAGATCGAGAAATTTCATTGTTCCTCAACAATTTTGATAAACTTAAAAAATATGATTATAGAAAGTTGTTAGACGTCAAATATGTGATACATAATCTAAGATTTTAGATATTCAAATAAATCAATTTTTATCCGATCAACCAAATGATGATATTATCCAAAATCAAATACAAATTACATTTTTTTTTCTTTTAATTTCAATATTTTCAATTTGAGTAAAATATCAATTTTCATATTATACAAACTAACTTCAACTTATAAGATAGTTAATTTCAATAAAACAATTAGATTTTAAGAAAATAATTATCATGTTTATCTTAACATGAATTTCATTTTTTTTGACTAAATATAAAGACAATGTTGGAACTTATTTTTGAATTGAGATAAATGAATTGATGAAACTAAAATGAGATAGAATATTGGAAGATGATTTGTAGAAGATGTGACTATTATTAGAATCAAATGCATTAACTTTTAAAAAGAATTTAACTAAAATAAGAAGGAAATGTGAATTGTTGCTGAAAAGTTAATTAACAATTATTAACACGATAAAAATTATTTATCCATAAATGGAAATTATGAAAATAATCATGGAAACATAAAACTGAAGAACAAGTGTTTGTGTGTGTATGTGTTTGTATTTGTGCTTGTGTATGTGTATGTGTATGTGTGTTCTTTTTTGTATGTGTTTGTGTGTGCGTATGTGTATGTGTTTGTGTTTGTTCTTGTATATGAGTTTGTGCTTGTATGTGTTTGTGTTAATGTTTTGTGGCACACCGACATACTTGGCATAGTGCAAAACCCACCAAACTCAAAATTTTTGTGCACAAAAACTTTTACCGTAGTTATTTGGGGACATTTTGAGACCATTCCAACCACCAAATCTCAAAAACTAAGAATTTCAATTTTTCTCAAAACTTGGCATCAAGCTAGTTTGCTAAGTCCACTACAACAAAATTGTAAATTAGCAAGGGAAATTAGTAAGGGAATATATTTCTCACTAATTTTTCTCTATTTAGCGAGAGATCAGTGACAAAAAAAATTATGTAGCTAATTAGCGAGGGAAATTAGTGAGGGAATATATTTCTCATTATTTTCTCGCTATTTAACGAGAGATAATTACAAAAAAATTCCTTAGCAAATTTGCAAAGGAAATTATTTTTCACAAATTTCTCGCTATTTAGTTAGGGATCAACGACAAGAAAATTTCGTAGCAAATTTGTGAGAGAAATTAACGAGATAAATTATTTCTCATTAATTTTAGCTATTAAGCGAGGAATCATAGATAAATTAATTAAAATCACTATATATAATTAAGAAAATATCTATTTAGTCTTAAAAAAAATTTTCAAAATAATCATTTGCAAATAAATAATCGCTCGCCCTTCGTAAACATTTGAGACATCACAACATGAAATTAGTCGTTGCTTTAGACGTTCTGCAACCCCAATTTAGGTATGAAAAAAAAAACAAGACAAGGGTTTTTGACATTCAAGTTAGATAGATAGAATAAAACAACTAAAATTTCATATCTATTTTCTTTGTCTAACTTTTTAAGTTTTTTCTTAACTTTTTTATTTCTCTTTTTCCAATATATTTCCATTTGAATCTTGATACAGAAATATAGAAAAATAAAATAACAAATAAATAAAGTAAAAGATTTTTTTGATAAATTTAAATGTATTTCTGGTTTTTTCCTTCCGTGAAAATTGGAACCATGTTACATTATCACGTAAGATAGTGTTTAAGGGGAAAAAATTAGTGAAATAAACTAAGACATTTTTTGTTACTTTTAATTTTAGACTAATATTTTTAAAACGAGTGTAAAAAAATAAAAAAACAAGTACTTGTTTATTTGAAATATAATTTTATATTTGAATAAACTACGTAAACGTTATTATATTTGTAACATCTCATTTATTTAATAAAGCTAAATAAAGGATATGTCACACAATATAACATAAGAAGCAAGAAAAATAGAGTATAATGTCGCTCCTACAGATATCTCAATTACTTAAAGGACGAATAAAAGAGGCACACCACGATGCCAGGTACAAAGTAGAGTAATAATGACGTAAGCAAAATCCCAGAGAAAGCAATACATGGGCCTTAGCCCTAACTGAAAAGCCCAAAGGTAGAAGTCAATCCAAAAGCCAAGCAGCGTAACCATCACCTTCCTGTTGACCACGAGTGTTCCTCGCATCTGCTCACATCAACAAGTTGATGATCATCGCAAAAGAGAGTACCACACAGCAGAACACACAACAATAACTGAAGGGTAAGCTAGAGCCAAAAGTGGTTTTATCATGCAAATAGATATACTTCCACAATCAATTATACACACGTCATCCAATCATGTTACGACTCCTCAAACAATACACTAAGACACGACTCGACTCATCTGGATACATATAATGTGGTCAGATTCAGTGGATGCTCGCACTTGTGGTGGATACCTCTGCTCACCCCCGAGCTATGTGTTACAAGTGTTACAAGTGTTGCAACAAATCAATTCCCTCACACAGAAGGTTAGCCTTAATGAATTTCAGGCTTCCTGCTACTCTCACCATAGGAGTCAGTCCGCTCTAAGTGAGACTAACCGACTCCTTAGAGTGTTAGGATGCAATCCTTACCTTGAATCCTTACCAAATTATATAGATGGGGCACCACCATGGACACCCACTAACAGGGGCCATGGAATTACGTCCCGACCACTAAAGCACTACCCTGGAATCTCACCTAGAGATCCCAAGGATTTACGTACTGACCACATACTATACATATTCAATCAATCATGAAATATTCACCACACGTGTCAATGTCATATTAATCTTTGTAATCATCCCTCATTTGTATCTCATATTTAGTCAACCACAACTCATCCTTCCCACAGCCATGAAAATGGAATCGTACATCATGCCAATACCATGCCAAAGGACATCATTCATTTTCCATGAATCCATCCATATTTCATATCCACTCCATAACCAACTCATCATGTTAAATTCTTTGAACCAATCCCATACAAACATCATGCTCACATCATGCCAAAATTCATGAATCATAATTTCCATCTCATTTATACAAGGTCACTCAATTCATACAGTTCGAACTCAAGGTAAAGCATATTAAGCCAAACAAACATGAAAGGAACAGATCTATAGTGAAGTCCCGTACCAGTCTCGCCCAAGCCACAGGGTCTCGCTTAGGCGAGACTGTCATCAGGGAACCCTGCGAGACTCACGGATTCTCGCTTAAGCGAGCCGCTACTCGCTTGAGCGAGAATACCCCTCGCCCAAAAAGAGCCTCCTCGCTTGAGCTACACATGAAGCACATACCTCAAACCCCCACGTGTCCTCACTTAGGCAAGCTTCTCTCGCCTGAGCGAGACGATATCTCGCTCAAACGAAAGCTCCTCGCCTGTGCGAGAGCTCAAGCGCGAGTTTGGGTCTGTTTCTACAAGTCTCGCCTAGGCGAGGCTGGGTCGCTTGGGCGAGAGTGTCGGGTCTCGCCATTTTTCATCCTGCAACAGCCATATTTTCACATCCAAACAATAATGCCAACCATACCAGACATTCATAGCAACATATAAGCTCAAAAAATCATGAAACACAAGCAAGATAACACCCATCGCACCAAACAAGAGGGTTCTAGCTTCCCTTACCTGGACGAATGTTAGCAGAAGGTACAAGCACCCATTAGAGGATTACTACAGATCCAAGAACTGATTTGCAAGCTGGAATACTAACACTAGAACAAAAAACGAGATTACTAAAAGAGCTCTAGTTGGAACTACAACAACAGAGCTAGAAAAGAGGAAGTATTAGTTGGGGATTGACTTACGGGTAATAAATGGAGTTCTCCTAGCTCAACGAAGAATGGGAGCCAAACCCTAGCATTGCTCTTTTGGAGGGAGAAGAGAGAGTGAGACTGTTGTTTTTCTGATAAGTGTAGAGAATGAGAAGAATAAGGCTGGTTTAGCGGTTTTGGGTACCCTATGGGCCAGCGTTTAGGCCCAAAAGTTAAGGCCATGCCCTTTAACATAAGACCAAAAAAGTGGGTCTTACAATATTTATGTATATCAACTAAGTGTTTAAGTTAACAAACCAAAATAAAAATATGTATTTACAAATTTTGTCATTGGATTCCTATTTTTTTTAATTTCTGAACATTAAAATACGAAAATATAAAACAAAAAAGTCATATATTCTCATAATTTATAAACATCTTTTCGCCAATAACAATGTAAATAAAAAGTGAAAGACTTCAACATTTTACTTTTACGTGTAGTTATTTCGGTAGTAATTATAAGTATTTTATAATAATTATTATTAACAATTGAATACGATGATATCACTAAAATCTTCATAAACTAATTTTGAAAGCAAAAATATCTATTTATTAAGAATAAGAAAAAGTTATGAAACATTGTAAAACCCTCTTTTTCTACATTGCGCACTTTTCATAAAATGAACATTATTACTTCGTTAACCGTTGGATCACACTGATATTTTAACAGTTGATCCTTAACACATAGTTCTTGACTTTCACCACTCAGATCTTTAATCGGAGCTCTGTAGTGAGAGCAGTTTTTATCTCAAGGTCACTATAGTTTGGTTGTTGACAACAATGCACACTTTTTATAAAATGAACGTTACTACTTCGTTAACCGTTGGATCAAGCTTATATTTTAACAGCTGATCCTTAACACGTAGTTCTTGACTTTATCCGGTCGGATCTTTAATCGAAGCTCTGTAGTGAGAGCAGTTTTTATCGCAAGCTCACTGTAGTTTAGTTGTTGACAACATTGACCTTGTTGCTTGTTTGGTTTACAACTTTCTTTATGGTTATTCAATTAAGTTGGTTCTTGTTTCATTTGGTTCTTGATTCAAGCATATTTAATTTGAATATAAATACAAAAATTTTCTGAGCTTTACACAAGTTGCAATTTTATTTCTAAAATCCCTAAATCGTTTGCATAATGTGATGTTAAGTTGGATTGCTATGTTAAAGCATGAGATGAGTGAATATGCATGAGTAAAAGGGTGTATAAGTTGTGAATGATGAGCTTGGATAAATCTTGGCATGTGATTTCAATGAAATGGTTGGTATCAAAATGGCATGGTATTGGTATGAGGTGAAATTCTATATTCATGGATTGGGAATGATGAGTTGGAATGGATTCAACATCAAATATGAATGAGGATTTAGTTATAAAGGTTGGCATGAGAGTTATGTGCATGATAAATCTTTCTTTATTGATTGAGTATGATTGGTCTGTGTCAGTGCGTAATGCCTTGGAATCTCTAGGTGATATTTCAGGGTCGTGCTTTAGTGGTCGGGACGTAATTCCATGGCCCCTGTTAGTGGGTGTCCCTGGTGGTGCCCCATCTATATAGTCTGGTAAGCATTCAAGGTAAGGTTGCATCCTGACACTCTAAGGAGTTATTTAGTCTCACTTAGAGCGGACCGACTCTTGTGGTGAGAGTAGTAGGAGGCCTGAAACTCATTAAGGGCTAACCTTGTGTGTGAGAGAATTGATTCATTGTAACACTTGTAACACTTGTAACACATAGCTCGGGGGTGAGCAGAGGTATCCACCACAAGTGCAAGCATCCGCTGAATCCGACCAGGTTATATGTATCCGGATGAGTCCAGTCGAGTCTTAGTGTATTGATTTGAAAGTCATAACATGATTGGGTGTTGTATGTATATTGGACTGTGAAAGTATACTTGATTGCATGATGAAAATCTTTTTGGCTTTAGCTTACCCTTTGCTTGTTTGATTGCTTGTATGTTGTTCTTCTACTTTTGCGATGATCATCAATTTATTGATGGGAGCAGACGTGAGAGGAAATCGTGGTCAACAGGGGAGAGATGAATCCGCTGCATAGTCTTCCTGGGCTGGACTTCATGTTCTTCTTGGGCTTTTCTTTAGGGCTATGGCCCATATATTGTCTGGCCTTTGGGCTTCTCTTTTTGAAAACTTTGTCGTTATTCCTCTATGTTTTATTTTGGCATCGTGGTGTGCCTTGGTTATTGTACGAAGTTGTGATTGTACTCCAGGACTGCTTAACATATTATTCTACGTGACGTTTCCTTTTAATTTGGTTTATTAATTAAATGGGACGTTACAAACATAATAATTGTTCACTTTACTTCCAATATGTTTTGGTAAAGCACAAGGTATTCACTATCTTTTCTTTAAAAATCATGTTCATGTTCTGCATAGAATCAATAGAAGGAAGTGATGAGCGCAAATATGGTTGCGGCTACCGCGATTTCTCAACTCGGATGCTTCTCCACTGTCACCGTAGCATACACCTCCATCGTCCACTGTAGCATACACCTTTGCGCAAAAAGGTCTTTCTCTTTATTAGATATGTATAAGTCATGAGAAAGAAAAATATTAATAAAAGGTATTTGATGAAAGCAACTCAATAAGAGCTTGTTTATTGATTTATTAAAACCTTGTTCAATATATAGAGTACAATGTCTCATCATATAAAGGGAAAAATAAAACCTAATAAAATAAAATATTTGATAATAATAAAAGAGAATCAAATATATGATATCTCTATCAATATAAATAATAGCAGAAGATATATAATATCTTTATCACCCCTCTCAAGGTGGGCATGAAGATTGTAAAGTCCCAATTTGGAAGTAACAACTTCGAAAGTAGAAGAATGTAACGACTTGGTAAACATATCAGCAAGTTGACGCGTAAAAGGAACATGGAGAATGTGAATAAGGTCATCAACAAGCTTTTGTTGAATAATATGACAATCAATTTCTATATTCTTGGTTCTCTCATGAAAATTGGGATTCTTGGCAATATGAATAGCGAAATTGTTGTCACAAAAGGTAGTGTAAGGAGTGGGAACAGAAAAAATGCAAATCTTAAAAAAGGTATTGAATCCATTGTAGTTCACATGTCAGGGATGCTAAGATGCGATACTCAGCCTCAGAAGAAGATCGTGAAACAAAGGTTTGTTTCTTAGACTTCCAAGCAACCAAAGAGGTACCTAAGAAAACACAACATCTAGAAACAGAGTGTCGAGTAGTGGTACATGTTGCCCAATAAGAATTAGAAAACGCCTGAATTTTAAGAGAGGTGTTGGATTTATACAAAAGGCCATAGGCATGAGCATGTTTTAAGTATCGAATGATTCGTAATGCCTACTGCATATGCTGTTGGACACCAAAACTAATATCAGGCTTGGTGTTAGTCAAGTAAAGTAATCGTCCAATCAAATGCCGAAAGGAAGAAGGATCTAGTAGAAGAGCACCCTCGTCGGCATGATAATGCCTACTACATATGTGGTTCAAGTGGAGAAGAAACAAATTGGTTGAGTTGTTGGACAACAAAACTAATATCAGGCTTGGTGTTAGTCAAGTAAAGTAATCGTCCAATCAAATGTCGAAAGGAAGAAGGATCTGGTAGAAGAGCTCCCTCGTCGGCATGAAGTTTGATAGAAGGATTAAATGGCGTTGGTGCAGGTTTACATCCAAGCATCCCTGGCTCTGAAATAAGGTCCAAACAATATTTTCTTTGGTTCAAAACTAATCCATCAAGAGAACGAGTAACTTCTAGGCCCAAAAATTATTTGAGAGGGCCAAGATCTTTAATATGAAATGTAGAATGAAGATGAGCTTTTACAACATTAATTTCAACAATGTTATTACTAGTGAGAACCATATCATCGACATAAACCAATAAAACAGTAATATCAGAGGCCAATTTTTTCAGAAATAGAGAGTGGCCAACAAAGCTTTGTGTGTAGCCAAGAAGAAGCAGCTCTGAAGTTAATTTTTGATTCCAATTACGATTGGCTTGTTTTAAACCATATAGAGACTTGTTAAGCTTACAAACAAGATTTGGCTAAGGAAAAGAAAGACCAAGTGGAGGTTTCATATAGATCTCTTCATGTAAATATCCATGGAGAAAAGCATTGTCAACATCCAACTAATGAATAAACTAATCATTATTAGTGGCTAATGCTAAAAGGATGCGTACAGTAATAAGTTTGACAACATGGGAGATGGTTTTGAAATAATCAAGCCCCTTAGATTCAATAAAACACTTAGCCACAAATCGTGCTTAAACCTATCAACTTTTCCATCTGGTTTATGTTTGAGTTTGTAAACCCAGCGACAACCAATTGGTGTGATGCTAGAAGGAGGAGGAACTAAAGTCCAAGTCTGATTTCTATTGAGAGCATATAACTCAATATCCATAGCCTGTTTCCAACAGTCATGTTGAACAGCTTCTTTGAAGGAGAAAGGTTTAGCTTGGGCAGAAATATTATGACAAAAGGCAGTATGTTCAGGAGAAGAATTATCATAAGAAACAAATAAATGCATTAGATAAGGTGTGGAAAAAGTAAAGCATGAAGTGGAAGCAACACCACAATAATATTGATCTAAGTATCGAGGCCTATTTTTCACTCTATGAGAAGTTCTAAGATCAAGATCAATAGCTTCAGCATTATCAGAAACAAGACTAGGAACTAGTTCCGTAGTAAGGTCAGTGGCATGTGAAACAAGTAAAGCAGGAAAATCATACATGTTATTATCACAAGAATGAGAATCATCAAATGAAGCAGTATAGTTATCAAATGGCAAAGAGAATGAGTAAGGAAAAATATTTTCATGTAAGATAACATTCCTAGTCACAAAAATAGACTTGGAGTGAAGATCATATAAAACATATCCTTTTGTTCCAGATTTATAACCAAGGAAAACACATTTTAAGCTTCGGGAATCCAATTTTGTTCTTCTAGTAGTGGCGAAACTGGCATAAGTCAAACAACCAAAAACTTTTAGATTAGAAAAATCGGGCTTAATAGAATAAACCAATTCATAAGGAGATCGATTATTGAGAAAAGGAGTGGGTAACCTATTAATAAAATGAACAGCCAATTTAAGCGAATAAGACCAGAAAATGTTTGGTATTTTTTCTGGAAAAAGAAGAGCACAACACACATTGAGAAGATGTTGGTGCTTCCTCTCAACAATCTCGTTTTATTGAGGAGTTGCGACACAAGAAGTTTTTTGGAAAATACCCTTACTATTATAGAAATCATTAAGAAGAAACTCTTTTCCATTATCGGAACATATTTTCTTAAGCTTGCAAGAAAACTAATTTTCTGGCAAAGAAATAAAATCTTGAAGAGGTCTGACTTCAGTTTTATTTTTAAGAAAAAGAGTCCAAGTAAATATGCTATAGTCATCAACTATAGTTAAATACTTGTATGCATCAATGGAAGAGATAGAAATCGGGGCCCAACTATCAACATGGATAAGTTCAAAAAATTGAAGAGATTTACTAGTGCTTGAAGAATATTTCAGACGTTTTTGTTTGGCAAAAGCACAAGCATCACAAATAATAGTAGAAGGAGAAGAAATATCAGGATGATCAAAAGCAAGAAGCTTTAAAATGTTATCAGATGGATGACAAAGTCTCATATGCCACAAGTTACAAGGATTAGCATTATTAATGAGAGTAGAATGTGGTAAGAAATATTTGTGTTATATATACTTAAGTTACATCTGTCTTGAAAACTATCTAAGAGATAAAACAAGCCTTGATGATTCCTAGTTGTTCCAATCATTTGGAAGGTATTAGGCTGCACAATAAGACAAGTATTTTGAGAGAAAACCATAAAACAATTAGTAGAATTAAGCAATTTTGGAATAGAAATGAGTTGAACCGAAAATTCAAGAACAAAAAACGTGTTACGAAGGATAAGATTGCCTAAGACAATGGTACTTGAGAATTTAGCAATGATAAAGTCTTGGTTGGGTAATTGTATAGAAATAGGAGAAATAGGTTTGAGATTTTGAAATAAAGATTTAAAAGGACAAATATGATCAGAAGCACCACTATCTAAAATCCAAGAAGAAAAGGGAAAAACAAAACTTGTGGGTTTGGTACTACATTGATGAACAATAGTTATGGGAGAAGAATCATTTTGAGATGGCTAAGGCGAGAAGAGCTTCATACTACTCTTTAGAGATACCAAATTGAGCTTCAGCTTTGTCATCCTTCCTAGTACAAAGATCGGCATGAGATGAGGCGGTATCAACCATACTAGTATAGAGCGTGGAAGAAGGAGGATGGACTTTGATATTTTGGTGATAGCCTCAAGGCAAGCCATGCTTAATCCAGTAGTTACCAGAGGTTTGATTGGTTCGATGACAATGGTCACAATACTTGGGATTGTGACCACTAGACTGAGCAAAGCGTCCCCGTCCACGATTGCCAAAGAAACCACCGCAAAAATGTTGCCCATGTCGCTCATGAAAGGCAAGATTGGCAATAGACTCTTGAGAAGTAGAATAAAAAGTAGTCTTAAGTAGCCTTAAATTGTCGTTCTTGTTGAAGAATCAAAGAGAAATTTTTCGCCATCGCATGAAATAAACAAGAAAGGAGAAAATGCGTTTTATGGTGATTTAAATTTGATACCATATTAGATATGTATAAGCCATGAGAAGGAAAAATATTAACAAGAGGTATTTGATGAAAACAACTCAATGAGAACTTGCTTACTAATTTATTAGAACCTTGTTTAATATATAGAGTACAATGTCCCATCATATAAAGGGAAAAGTAAAACCTAATAAAACAGAATATTTGATAATAATAAAAGAGAATCAAATATATGATATCTCCATCAATATAAATAATAGCTGAAGATATATAATATCTTTATCACTCTTTTTTTTTTATTTCCAAATAGTTTACTACCACTGTCATTGTAACTTGTTTCGTGGTAAGAACAATTGTGTGCATCAGGCTCACGAATGTATTAGGTATTGTGTAGATCTAAGGCGTTGTTTGCTAAATCACATGTTATCAAGCAAAGTTTGAAGTAGTCGTCATTGCAACAAATTAAAAAAAATTTATTTTAACATATGTCAAAATAATGTTGGGGAACGTGCATTGATACTTGTAGGTTGGGAGATAGGATATGGAGAGGAAGGATGCTTTTCTTTTCCAAACATTCCAGCCATAGTAGATTTATTTTATGAAGTTTAGTTCATTAGCTTTGATGAAATGAAAGAAGTAAGTTGAAATAACTATTGGATGGTTGTGGACTTGGTAAAATGCTTATACCACCTTATTTTCTGTGGGGAAATGCTTTGTATCAGTAAGAAAAACTAGAGGAGGATATGCAATACATGAAACCTTACAAACTTATGTTTCTTGCGCTCTTCAACTTAGTTCTTTACTATTCTTAGTCCATGGAATTTTTGTTCTTCATTTCTACGAGTTTTTATCTCTTTTAGCTTTGAATTAGATACTATAAATATGTGTATGAGGAGAAAGTTAGATCAAAATATGCACTTAAAAGGATACAATTAATTGCAATGGTAGAGGTACAAAAAAGTAATTACACTTTAAAGAACGTTATTAGCAATATAGTTTGAAAAGGTAAAATATTTTATTATCTTACATAGCTTTTCCTATTCCATATGAATTAATTGCTCAAGGAAAACCTTTCCATTGTAAATAAATACTTGAAAGAGTACAAGCTTACTCTATGGTTAAATGAGTATTCTTTTATTCTTTCTCTATTGAAGGAGGTGTCCAACACTTCCTTCGATGAGTGCTCTCATCACACTTTCTTTCACTGTTTGAGTCCATCTGAAATGAGAAAACCATGTTTCAAATTCCACATTGTACAAGGATTTATAATTCATAAAAAAGGAGAATATGGCTGTAGCAGTTTGATATATGATGATATGTTGTAAGCTATTACGCTTACCCTAATTATCTTGTCTTTTGAATCATGCATCTCTTCATTTTCATTGTAGTCACACCTCCCTTCAAACATTTGAAGCCTCTTGCACAGACCTGAGATTGAATGCTCACAATGGACTATAAACACTTAAGAGTACTCATAGCTTGGCATCTTACTGCTCTACCATGAATGATAGCTTGTAGTTTCATCATTCCCTTCAATACCCTCAAAGCCTTCTTGATTGTAATTTCTTATCAGTTAGTGAATTGGAGAACACAATGGCAGAGAATAAAGTAAGTTGAATTTGGTTTCTTCTTTCACTTATTAGGATTCATTTCTATCATTACTAGTACTTTTTTTTTCTAATTTTAGTTAAATTAAGTTCATATTTTCCCTCATCTGAGGACCGAAGGAGAAGTTTCTTTTAAAATGGCCTAAACATATTCTGTTTTTTCTTTCTTAATTAATTTGAACCAATGAGTTCTCTTGCTCTTTTAGCCTTCCCAATCAATTTCCTCCTTTTATCCTTAAGAAAAAAAGTTCTTTGTCTCATGAGTGTCAACACCCAATTTTGTCCGGGTGAATAAATTTATTTTTGAAAAAAATAATAAAAAAAAGGTTTTTTTAGTTAATGGAAAATTAAAAAAAATGTGAAACAAAATTTTCTTCAAAAAGATTTTCAAACATCAACTTTAGAAAAAATAAGAAAAAAGAGAGAAAAAAAAAAGAAGAAAAAAAAGGAGGAAGAGCCCAATTTGTTATTAATTTTCATGAGCCCAATAACTCAAATATTTTCTACCTTTG